>Ga0105052_10004899_pt1 | contig 14411 bp, 15 predicted proteins | sample FRY03_FD_78094 | JGI IMG/M metagenome (GOLD analysis project Ga0105052, IMG submission 78094) | Freshwater microbial communities from Lake Fryxell liftoff mats and glacier meltwater in Antarctica - FRY-03 | ecosystem: Environmental > Aquatic > Freshwater > Ice > Glacier meltwater ... | reverse complement strand
TTTGATTGGCGGTTTGCACCAAAGCATAAACTCTCGCTTGGATTTGGAATGCACAGCCGTCAAGAAAGTCTAGCATTCTACTTTGTTGAAGACGGAAATGATGCGGGTAAGATTAACCGTTATTTAGATAATAGTAGAGCCATACACGTAGTTTTAGGGTATGATTATCAGATACTTAAGAACCTTAATCTTCATGCCGAGGCATATTATCAATACCTGTATGGAATTCCGGTAAGAAAGAAGCCAAACTCGTTTTCGAGCATAAATGATAATGATGCTTATGAAAAACGGGCTTTGGTAAATGATGGCTTGGGTACTAACTATGGTCTTGAATTGACGCTGGAAAAAAGTTTTTCTAAGAATTATTACGTCCTCTTCACCGGATCGCTATACAATTCTATTTATCAAGGTTCAGATAATATTTGGCGAAACACCAGATTTAATGGCAATTATATTACCAGCCTCACAGCTGGAAAGGATTTCCGAGTTGGAAAGAAGGGAAAAAATGTTGTTGGACTGAATATCAAGCTGTTTTACGCAGGAGCTAGAAGAGTTACACCCATAGATCTTGAAAGTTCCATAGTAGAAGGCCAAGAAGTATTAGACGAAACCAGAATCCTTGAGGGTAGAACGCCAGATTACTTCCGATTGGATACCAGAATACACTTCAAACACAACCTCAGAAAGATTGCTTGGCAGGTTTCTATCGATATTCAAAACACCACGAATAGGAAAAATGTAATAAAGGAAAAGTATAACGCGAACACCGAATCCATTGACGCCAGATACCAACAAGGTCTTATTCCAGTGTTGAAATTTCGTGTAGAATTTTAATCGGGTTTACGTTTTTCAAGAGTTTCCAACAGTATATTTGAAGGGAACTTAACAACTATGTTTTAAATTAACAAACCTGATTTAGGTTTGTTAATTAGGTACACCAATGAAACGAATTTTCATAACTCTTTTTGGCTTTTTTTTGGCATGTTCAGCTTTTAGCCAAAACCGAAATGTCAGTGTAATATTTGAAAACCAAATGTTCAACTATACCATTACGCGGTATAGTCCTGCTTGGGAAATTCAGTCCGAACGAGAAAAGCCCGTTCTTTCTGACAATTCAAAGCTTTTTAAAAAGGTAGAAGACACCAGTGTTGACAACCTTAAAAACCTGCTTTACGCCAAAGGGTTTGTTCCAAACGAATTGAACGGGAGCAATGGCAATTCTATGGAAAATTATCTAGCAAGTAAGCGTTTGGTAATGCACTACCGAATTCAGTACAAGCAGCATGTCATATTTATTGCTCACCTCAATAATAGTTCAAATCGCTCTGTTATACCTTTTAGAGTGGAATCAGGAAAATGGCTATTGGATCCCGGCTTTGCGGATTCTGATTTGTTCGGATTACTCTCTCAGCCGTATTTCGATGTTTATACAGGTGTTTTTAACGGACAAGCATATTCTTATTTGGCATTTGAAGAAATAGAAAAAGATGGTTCAATCTATGATTATTCTGGTTTTGGAAATAATGGAAAATCTTCTGTAGGCGCTATCGTTAACGGAAGAATTGGAGGCAGTTTTAGATTGAATCCGGGAACAAAACTTTATATAGACCTTACGGGCGAAAGTGATTTTAAAGGAGATCGTTTTTCATTAGATGGGCATTTCAATATTTCGGATAGTTATTCAAATACTAACAAGAAAAGAATCATTTTCACAATTGAAAAGCAATCCGTAATTATAGGAGAGACATATGTTGAAAATGGCTTTCTCCATCTTCATATAGTTGGCGCACAGGAGATAAGTGTTCCAATTCCGAAGCCCGAACTTTGGTTTTACCTTGCAATAAAACAGGCAGGAAAGAAGCTATCGCTGGAAATTGATGGTAAAGAACTTGACGCAAAAACCATTACAAGAAATGACATATTAGCAGGTTCGCGAATCGTATTTGGAGGGGACCAATCTATTAAAGGTAGTTTGGACGAGTTTCGGATAGCCAAATAATTTAGTCGTAATTGGTGCCATGTACAGGCGCATTCTTTTCGTTTTTATTCTATCCCTGAAGATCGCTTCCGCTCATGCAGTGCATTTACTGCCGTATAACGGAAGTATCGCACCACAGATAAAAAACAATTTCAACAAGCTACAACGAGATGTTTTTGCAGGAAAACAGGAAGAATTTCGTTCGCTTCATAGTTTAATCGCATCAACTGTGAATGCTACAGAAGATGTTAGGAATTGGACATCCCTTTTGTATGCGCACCTTTTACTAGAAAATGATAGCGTTCAGAAAGCAGACCAAGTACTGGCGCATACAAATAACCTCGGAATAGGCTGGCTTCAATCTTATCATACTTATTTGCAAGGTGTTGGCTGCATTGGTAAAGGACAATACATTATTGCCAATGCTACACTTCTAAAAGCTTCGGGAGAGGTACAGGATGTGACAATTTTAAAAATTCTCATTCAGCAGGCCATGGCAGAAAACCTTAGACTTAAAGGTGATTTGGATGAAAGTTTGAAGATGTGGTATGAGTCTCTTACCACAGGTGAAACTCTGCAGGATTCTATAGCAATAGCAGACACATATCTGGGTAGAGGAATGACCAGATTGGCACTTGGCGAATTTGAATTGGCCCGACAGGACATACTCTTATCGCTGGGTTATTTTTCAGGTATTTCGGCTTTAAAAAGAACCTCAAAGTGTTATACCGCCTTGGCTCTTGTTGCTTATTTTAAAGCTGATTATCAAAAAGCCATTGATTTTGGACTGCGTGGATATGAAATCAGCAAGAAACTCCAAGATATACGAGGCCAAGCGGAAAGTCTTAAAAACATGGCATTGGCTTATATGGGGCTTGAAAATTGGAATCAGGCGCTTCGATATTTGAATCAAGCATTTCAGTTTACCAGCCGTGCTGGCGAACACAGAGAAATGGCCGGTATTTTAAACAACCTGGGTATTTGCCATCAGCAATTAGGAAATGAATCGGAAGCTCTAAACTATTTTACACTTGCCCTTGCCAAAGGAAAAGAGAATGGAAATGCGCAGGAGACCATCAACTCTTACCGAAACATATCGAATTACTATAAACACCTATCAGATTATGAATCAGCTTATTACGCTCAAATTAGGTTAACCATATTGACAGACAGTCTTGCGCTGTTAAATCATGCACAGACCATTGAGGAACTAGAGTTTAGCCACGGTTTAGACAAGAAGGAACAGGAGATAGTGTTGTTGAAACAGGAGAAAAAAATCATAACCAATCGGTGGCTCAATTTGGCGTTAGGTCTTTTTCTGCTAATAATTATTGGCATACTGTTTATAGACAATCAGAAAAGGAAACATAGGCAAGAAAAGATGCTGCTGAGTGCGGCTGATGAGTTGCAAAAAAATGAGTTGAAAAGGATATCCGATATGCTCCTGTTCAATCAGAATAAACTCTCTCTGTATACCGAAAATCTTCTGAAAAAAAGTGAGTTGATTAGTCAATTGGAGTCTAACTTGAGAAATACGGTTGATGGAACTATAGAGAATTCAAAACAAGGCGAACAACTCATTGCCGATTTTACTTCTGTTAGAATATTAACAGACAATGACTGGGCTGAATTCAAACAACTTTTTGATGAAGTGCACAAAGGATTACTTGAACGACTATTGAAATATCATCCAGATTTGAGTTTAGCCGAGCAACGTCTGTTTCTGTTGATGAAATTGAAGTTGTCCACCAAAGAAATTGCCAACATCCTAGGAGTTTCTCCCGACTCTGTAAAGAAGGGACGCTACAGATTAAAGAAGAAAGTTGGGATTGAAGAAACAACATCCTTGCAGGAATTTACAACCTCATTCTAGAGTTTCTTTTCGTTTGTCCACCTTTTTGTCCACCTAAAAAAGATTTGGTATTCAAAATAATTTCAGACCTTTGATACGTGAATCGCGCATAATTCACTAAGCAATATGGATATTCAAGCAAATTACATACACCTAGAGCAGTTCAAGTTATTTGACAATATTCCTCGCTCAGTTTTGGAAGAAGTTTCAAATTTCACAACGCTGAGGACTAGGTCTAAAAATTCGTATGTCTATCATGCAGGAGATGTGAGTGAGGTTCTTTTCATCCTAAAGGAAGGGCGCGTGAAGATTGGAAACTACTCTGATGACGGAAGAGAAGTTATAAAGGCCATCATTCAACCTGGAGAAATTTTTGGCGAAATGGGATTGGCAGGAGAGGAAAGACGAAATGAGTTTGCCATTACCATGAAAGAAGAATGTTCTTTTTACATGATTTATGTGGCCGATTTAAAAAGTGTAATGCGCGAAAACGCTGAGTTGAGTCTGAGGTTGATTGATCGTATCGGGTCTAGAATCCGAAGAACTGAAAGCCGTTTAGAGTCAATTATTTTTAAGGATTCAAGAACCCGTGTTGTTGAATTTATCAAGGAAATGGCCGATAATATTGGACGAGTGTATGGCGATGAGGTTCTGTTGGAACATTTTCTCACCCATCAAGATATTGCAAATCTTACGGGAACATCCCGTCAGTTTGTAACAAGTGTTTTGAATGAATTGAAGAGGGATCACATAATTAAATTTGATAGAAACACGATTTTAGTGTCGGATACCAAGGGGTTGGCCGCACTAACTTCGACTGGTCTGGCTTAACGGATGTAATAGGGGTTGGATTCGTTTAGAGTTTATCTCAGCCAGACCGTAACCGCGAGCTTCATTGCTCGCGGTTTTTTTTTTAGCAAAAGAAAAAGGTGCGCTTTATGGGCGCACCTTTAACCAACAAACCGGATTCCAGTGAATTGAAGAGGAAACCTAAAAACCTCTTACTAATTCCTTAAACCTGCCGAGGACTAAAACCTAAAAAAGTCCTTCGTTGTTCGGAGACCAATCCGAACCGATATGGCGAGGTCAGAGAATCCAATAATTAAATATTTACATCTCCGCTTCTTCAAGTCCGATGATGGAGGCCTGCTTGTCAATTTGGGTTTTTGAGATATTATTCTGTGAAACGAGTTTCGTAGCAGTTGCAGCGCTCATGTTGGCGGCATCATTACTTGTTACAACTCCGAATGCGATTAGTACAGCGATCAATAGTTCCATAGTTCCTTGTTTTTTAATTGGTTAGACTGAAGAGTTATATGCAGGTCGCAATGCTTTCGTTTGGTCGTTTATCGATACCTTAGTTTTTTATCGACCAACGACACAATAAGCTTTGAAAGGACTTGAGCACGTACGTAGCATCCATTTTATGATGGATAGGAATGAGCATGTTGCATTGCGCAACTACCTTACTTGCTTTGAATCACGGAAGAAGGGGCACAAGCCCAAATCCGTCATTTTGCTTGACCTTCTGGAGAAATACGAGGATGATGAAAAGGTGATGCTTCTGTTAAAAAAGAAGATTGCTTCTGAAGACGCAAGGCGGATGGTCATCTCCCGGCTTCGGGACAAGATGCTAGAATCGCTGACCTTGGATGTTAACCTTTCGAGAGATGAGAATTATGATGAACAGGCGCAAGCATTCGGAGCTGTTATTCTCGGAAAGCTGCAAGGGAAATTGTTGATAGCCCGCGGACAGCGTAAAACCGGATTCTATGTTCTTGATAAGAATATTGCGGTTGCCAAACATTACGAGTTCTACGATGAACTGGTTGATATGCTTTCTGCCGAAAGGCAGTTCATAAAGGCCTGGAAAGGCACGGACCAGGCATTTTACGATCTGCATCGACAGATAGAGAATTACTCTAAATGCAGAGATGCCGCCAACCTCGCCAAAAAGTATTTTGAGGAAACAACGATGCGTTACGGCTTCAAGGGGTTGAGCCGGATTCCAACAGATAAGGAGCAACTGGAGTTCCTAACGGAGCGAATTGATGAACTGGGCGAGGCATTTGAAAGGACCAGTTCGGCCACGGTCGGATATTATTATTACTTCCTTCACATCGAATTCCATCAGTTGCAGAACAACCTTAAAGAAGCCTCCGATTCGCTGAACATGCTTGTTCAACTGTTGGAGAACAATCCTTCCATCAAACGGAAGGTCAGGATGGCCAGTGTTCATGCAAATTTGGGCGCAAACGATCTTTGGCTCCACCAGTTTGAGGCCGCTGGGTCTCAATTCATGGTAAGTTTGAGCTATTTAAGGGAGAACACCAGGAACCATACTGTCATCAAAGAGCTACAGTTCTATTCACTTTTTTATGCGGGCGAGCTTCAGGAAGCCAAGAATGCATTGAATTCAACCATCAAGAGCAAGTATGCCGATCAAAGTGAATTTAGGAAAGCAGTACGGAGTTACCTTTTGGCCTGTGTGACCTTTGCCATAGGTGATTTTAAGCAAGTGAATCGTTATTTGGTTGATAGCCAATCCATTGGTCAGGATAAAGAAGGATGGAACATTAGCTCCCGTGTGCTTAGCATCATGCTGGCCATAGAGCAGGAGAAGTTTGATTATGCCGATTCGCTGGTAATCAATATTCGTCAGTTTATGCGCGAAGGATTAAAAGGAATTGAGGTTAGAAAACGCGACAAGCTAATCCTTGAAATACTCATCGAACTAAGAAAGAAGAGCTACGATTTTTTTGAGGTTCAAGAGGCAAAGGCGGACGTTTTGGAGCAATTATCTCAAGATAATGTAGAAACAGGATGGATGTTGCAAACCCCCGAAATGATATGTTTTCATACATGGTTCAGAGACAAACTCAACGAGAATCCTTATACAATCAGTTACCAGAAGGAATATATTTACAAGTCAATAGATATCGTTTGATTACGTAAAATCGCATGTTTAATTTTGATCGGTATTATTGTTGTAAAACAGCACGACATAACTATTTAAACCAATATCATGAAACAAATTAATTTACTGATGACAGCTATAGTTGTCGTAGGGATTTCATTCCAAAGTTTTGCTCAAAAAGGTAAAAAAGACGACCCAAAACACACCAATTATTTTCTGGATGTGGAAGAAGCGGTTGAAACTAAGGAAGTGGTCTTGCAATTCAGTAATGGTGTTTCCAGAATGGATTTTCTGAAATTTAAGACGAAGTTTACCAATGCCACCAATGATTTTCTGTTAATCGATCCATCAAAATTCTCCGTTACAATAGAAGGAACTGCCATACACCCTAAGGAGAAACAATTTGTTTTGGACCCGAATGAGAATTCGAGTAAGACCATAGACCTCAAGGAAGGTGCTAATTTCCATGTAGATCAATTTGAAGTTAATCTAGCAGGATTTTCACGCATTTCGATGGATGGAATACCCGTCAAAATGGAGACGTTTCAATTGCCAGCAACAACTAATGTGATAGAGTTTGGCAACTTTGAAGTTAACCTCAAGCAATTGAAGCAAGAAACCAAGCAAACCTGGGCCCGATTTGAGGTAAAGTATAAGGGCGATGGTTATGCCATTGTTGACCCAAGTCGCATTTCGGTAAAGACCGAAGGAGGCGACCAATACGCCAACATGCACCGCAAATCAAAATCAATCCTCCTTGAAAAGGGAGAATCGAAAGGAATTGATGTAACGGTTGAGATTCCAGCCAAAGTGGTAGATATGCAGTTTGCGAAGCTGTTTGTGAACTGGGGAGAAAGCATGATAGAGACCAAAGCGGTTCCTATAGAGATGAGCGAAAGCGTGACATTTGAATTGGACGAAGCTCTTACTGCCGAGAAAAATAAGTAATTACACGTATTACGCATGAGAAAATCCTGCCTCATTTTTGTGGCAGGACTTCTCATTTTTATCCTCACTCTAAAAAGTTGACTCATGTTAAAATCCACTTCAATTATAGTAACGCTCGTACTCTATTCTTTTGCAGGATATGCTCAACTGAAGGAGGACGACCCTCGGTTTGAAAAACATTACCTTGAAGTTGCAGCCATTGAAACGGATGAAATAAAAATTGAGGTAATCAGACCACATTCGCAGGAATCGTTTACACAGTTTACGGCAAAGATTTACAATAAGACAGACGATTATATTCTGGTAAAAAAGCAAGCCATTACCTTTTCGAGCAAGGAGAATGGTTATGGAGACAAGGTTCCCAAGGAAGACATCGACTTCATTGAACCGCATGGAGACATAACCAGAACTATTAAGACAGAGGGAGGAATTGGATTCAAAGTGAATCAGTTGCAGGTTACGTTAGATTCGGCATTCAGTCGCGCTGCGGTTACCGGAAAATCAACAGGTGCTGGCGAGTTTAAAATAAAGCCCGATAAGGAAAGCATTATGATGGAACCATTTGCCGTAACCCTAAAGAAATGGCGATTTGACCCAAAGGAGCTCTCTGCCGATTTTAAGGTTAGGTACAGAGGAGATGGGATAGGTATTGTGAATGAAAGCAAAATTAGAATCAGGAAAGAGGACGGAACTGAGCTTAAAAACACCGATTCTAAAGACAAGTTGATGGTCATTCCACCAATGGCTACGAAAACCTTGACTGTTGTTCGGCCTTTTGAAAAGGGAGAAATTGAAAAAGGAGAATCGGTTTATGTTGTGTGGGATAATACGTTGGAAGCATCAGAAGGCATATCGCTTAAAGTTTCTGGTTTTATGCTGGTATTCGACCCAGAAAAGACGAAGTTGGAGAATAAGTAATCTGATTATTTAGAAGTAATACTCAAGGTAAATATTGCTTCCGCATCAATGGCATCGTCAGCATAAGTTCTGTTGCCATTCTGCACGTTTCTACCCGATTTATTGGGTGCGTGTATTGTTGTTATGTCCAGTTTGCGAACCGAAACTTGGCCAGTTTGCATAGTTGTTTCCATTCCAACTGGATGTACATTAGTATTCGTATGGTCATAAGCGATACTTATATCTACTCCGTATAATTGGAACAAAGAAAACTTGGTGCATTTCTGGTCATGAAGCAACGGAAGTACTTTCAATCAAATGTTCCAATCTAGGAGAGGCCATCGGTTTGAACATTCCGATTATCAATTACCCACGATAAGTTGTGCTTGCTTTGAGCGTGGTGCTATTTACCAAAACTGGCTGGCCATCAACGCCATAATTATCAATAAAACTGAGAACAACCTTTTGCCCCGAATCAGATGTGAGCACATAGAACATCGAGGTTATCGGTTTTTCGTGCGCCTCAAGGTAATCGTCTTAGTAAGAAGCGAAGCACACAACTGCGGCTGGAGCTAAAAACAAACGAGTGGGAAGGAACATGATTGCAATAAAACCACAAAGCCTTTGAGTTTATTTGCGACAAGGAAAACCTAGTTCTTAAGGAATATTTTTTTCACTTGGAAAAGCCAGTTGATAAACTACGAATAGAGAACAAGCCACGTCTCCTACCTTATGAAAAAATAATCAAGATTTTTCGATTCGTAAAATTCAATCGAGAGAATGTTGGAATTGAAATAGAAGACGGTAGGATTATTTACATACCACAGAAAAGATTGGACATTCAATCCAGTCTTGAAAAAAGCGAACAGCACATTTTAATTGGCTCGTATATCATGCCCGAATATTATGAGCCAAGGGACGAGTTTTTAGACGGAACAATTGTTCAAAAGAGCGGTGTTCTGAAATGGATTAACCTCAGATTTTTAGACAAAACTGAAGGGATGCACGAGAACGTTGGAAATAATAGTTGAATGGCAGGATAAGTTGATTGGCATAGAACTGAAGTACAAAAAGACCACGTTGAACGTCAGGGAGGGTGGAGAGGATTTTATACTCAAAGCGGATACCGCACAGGACATTTCTCGATATGACTTCATCAAGGACATTGGTCGCCTCGAACGTTTTGTGGAGAAGCACAAGAGAGCCTCTGGCTACGCAACCATGCTCACGAACGAACCGCTATTTTGGAAAGAAGGCAACAGCAAGAACGACAAGGATTTCTTGATTCACGAAGGGCGCGAATTGAAATCTGGAATTGATATGGTTTGGGCAGCCAAAGCGAAATCTGGCACCACCAAGGGCAGAACGACAACGCTTTGCGTGAAGTATAACTACGCATTGAAATGGAAACCCTATTCGGTTCTGCAATCGGAAGTGAACAAGAGGGAGTTCAGATACCTGTTGGTTGAAGTTGGGAAGGGACAGATGCCATCATAGAATACTTGTCCAGTTTTTTAGCAAATAAACTGGACAATCGTCTATCTTTGTGGTCTGATGAAAACAGCTGATAATGTGATGATTAAGATTGAACGTCTCCCAAAAGGATATGTGTTCACCTATGAGGACTTTATGGATGAGGTGAATGGCAGGGAGGCGGTCATTAAGGCACTGAACCGCTTGGCTGCTTCAGGGCGAATCGCCAAGTTGTCGAAGGGCAAGTTCTACAAATCGGAAAGCACCCCATTCGGCAACTTGGAACCAGACCGCTATCAAGTGGTGAAGGACATTCTGGAGAAAGACGGGCGGACAGCGGGCTACCTCACCGGATTGAGCATCTACAATCAGTTGGGCCTCACCACACAGGTGAGCAACACCATCCAGATCAGCAAGAATGAGGTGCGCCCCAAGTTCAAGCGGGGCAACTATACCATCGTGGTCATCCGTCAGAAGAACACCATCACAAAGGACAACATACCATTATTGCAAGTGCTGGATGCTATAAGATACATCAAGCAGATACCTGACGCTACGGTGGCGGAAGCGTTCGGTCGCATCCGCTCTATCATTTCAGACCTCGGCAGCAATGAGCGGGGAAGCATGGTACGCTTGGCAAAAAAGTACCCTCCAGCCACACGCGCACTTTTGGGTGCCATCCTTTCTAATCTGGATGATGAGGCTACTGCAAAACCACTAATGAACTCACTGAACCCCATCACCACCTACACTTTCAAGGGACTTTCGGAAATACTGTCCGAAGCTGATAAATGGAACATCGTATGAACCTACACAACGATAAACGTCTTTTCAGGCAGGCAGTACAAGCCACAGCTCAGCGCTTACGTATTCCTGAAATCTATGTGGAAAAGGACTACTGGGTCACGTTTGTCCTTCATGCCATTTTCCATTCCGAAATTGGCAATGAAACTGTTTTCAAGGGCGGAACCGCACTTTCAAAGTGTTTCGGCCTGATAGAAAGGTTCTCGGAGGACATCGACCTCATAGTTCTTCGCCATGCTGGTGAATCGAACAATCAGCTCACCAATAAGATTAAGGAGGTCGGTAGGGTGGTGTCCAGCGTTCTGCCCGAAGTGCAAGTGAAGAGTCTCACTCAGAAAAAGGGCATGAACAGGAAGACCGCCCACAGCTACGCCAAAGAGTTCAATGGGACATACGGTCAAGTAAGGGATGTGATTGTAGTAGAGGCCACATGGCTTGGCCATCACGAGCCGCATGTTACAGCCACGGTGAGCACGATGGTCTATCAGATGATGCTGGAAACAGGGCAGGAGGCCATAGCGGAGGAATTCAGGCTACGTCCATTTGAGCTGCTCGCCCTCGACCCCAGCCGCACCATGTGCGAGAAGATCATGAGTCTGGTGCGTTTCTCCTACAACGATGATGCGCTGGAAGATCTCCGTAATAAGGTGAGGCACACCTACGACCTGGAACGGATGCTATCACACCCTGAGCTTCGGGCATTCCTCGAATCGGAGGAATTCACGGCCATGCTGTTGAGAGTGGCCCGCGATGATGCCGACAGCTATCGAAACAACCATGAATGGTTAAGGTATCACCCATTGGATGCAATGATTTTCGCGGAACTTCCAACGGTCTGGAACAGCTTGAAGACCACCTACACGGGAGCGTTCAGTAATCTCGTTTTCGGTGAACTTCCAAATGAAACGGCAGTATTCTCTGCAATGGAACAAGTGCGCGAAAGGTTGAGAGTTGTTTCGTGGCCGAATGACATCATATGACAGACAAGTTCCGCCCTGTAGAATGGTCTCAGGAGGCCATTATGAAACCTCACCCCTTCAGCATTGAGGCCATTTCTGCCACCGACAGTCCGCCTGACCGAATTGCAGCGGCCGCCCCAGCTGACCCGCCTCTTGGCCATATCCACCAAATAATCACCAAAACAGCAATGATAGCTACAACATACTGTGGCTTGATTTGGGATTGTGTCTTAGTGTCCTTCAGGTCATTGGGTATCTCGTAGTTCATCGCGTATGGTTTTGAATGTGTTTAGGTATTCCAGTTGCTCGAATTCATCGTTTGAAAGGGTCTTGAGGAACTTACCAATGGCATTTCGATTGGCCTCATCCTCCCTTTGCAATGTTTCAAGTGCTTCAGTGACTACGACAAGTTCTACTTCAAGTCGTTCCACTTCCTCCCGATTATCAACCCTAATTGGTTCTTGAGGATTGAACCCACGGGAAATGAGCAGGCTCACCATCTTGGCGTAACTTAATCCCATCCGCTCTGCTCGGTCTGCAATCTGATGTGCCATTTCGGGGTCTATCCGTGCGGCCACGGATACCCCGTATTTTTCTTTTGTTGTGACAAGTTGTGCCATGTTCGTAGTGGTTTGTGACATGAAAGTACATGGCTTTTAGATATGTTCAAAGTATCTGATTCGTTTGCGTTTAGTTGCTTTTCATTACCTCCAATGGGACTATCATCATAGTTGTGAAGTTTGAATTAGACGCATCAATGGTTAGCCTTCTTATTTAATAGCGTGAAGAAGTAAGTCACATTTGTCGTGGCTTCCCTAATTGTGACATTATGACCGAGACAGGTTGACGCTAATCTGAAGTAAAAGCATTGTTTTACCTATGTTTTACCTGTAAAAAAAACCCATGTAAATGCTTGATTTACATGGGTTTAAAATTAATAGCGTGATCGCGACAGGATTCGAACCTGTGACCGTCTGCTTAGAAGGCGGAAGGTTTCATTTCATCTTACTAGCAGGATATTTCATTTTGCTCTTAAACGAACTCAAAAATGCATTCGTTCATCACTATCATTCATGATAAATTGCAATAATTCACTACGTTTACTTGCAAATAACTTGCAAATAAATTCTCAATGAAAATTGAAAATCAGGTGCAAATTTCGTTGTATCACGATTTAAGACGTGCTAAGCAGGATGGTACTTTCCCAGTAAAATATATGTATGGGATGTTCTGACCAAGGAAGGGAAGCACTATTCCTCAAACATCTCGTGTACTGTACAGCAGTTTAAATCAGGATGGGAAAGCAATAAACCCAGAAAAGAATTTCGGGAACTCCGAGATAAACTAAAAAGGACATTGAGTTCTGTTGAGTCGGTTGTAAGCGAAATTCCTAGCTTTTCATTTCCAACTCTCGAAAAACGAATGGGACGTGGTAAAGGCATGGGTAGTGATGTGTTTTATCATTATGAAGTAATTATTACCAAATACAAAGAAAGCGAGCAATTAAAGACTTCTAGAGGCTACGAAATGTCTCGAAAGTCTTTACAGGCTTATCTAGAGTACTCAGGTAAAAAACCTGAACGACTTAGATTTGATGCGGTTGATGTAGAGTGGGTGGAAGGCTATCAAAAATTCATGACTACGGTAAAGACAAAAGGGAAAGCCGGAAAGAACCTCAGTCTCACAACGGTCTCCATGTATCTCCGTAATTTGAGAACTGTGTTCAATAAAGCAATCAAGGAGCAAGAGATTCAGAAAAAAGTTTACCCTTTTGGCTTAAAGCGTGATGGTAAGTATCAAATGCCAGCACCGAGAAAGGTTAAGAAGGCACTTTCGAAGAAGTCATTAGCAATTCTGTACAAGGCTGAGCCACAGAATGAGCTACAACAAAAGGCTAAGGATTTCTTCTTTTTCAGTTACGTATGTAATGGAATGAACATCAATGACATCGCACTATTGCGTAAAAGTCAATTGGATGAGAATGGGTTTACGTTTTTCAGAGCAAAAGTGAAAAACACAAATTCTGCTCCAATGGAAATTAGGGTTTACAAAACGGATCATGCGCAGTCTGTCATTGATATCTACGGCAATAAACTTGGATCATCGGATTTCGTGTTTCCCATCATTGATGAATCTATGTCAGCGCAAAAGAGATTGAGAAGCATTGAGAATTTCACCAGTTTTGTAAACAAGCATCTACAGAAACTTTGTCGTGCCAATGGACTGTCAGACCAAATTAGCTCTAATTGGGCTCGGCATAGCTTTATTACTATTGGAAGCGTGGCTGGGAAAGGAGACGACTTTTTACAGAAAGCTGTTGGGCATTCTAATCCTGAAACGACAAGGCTGTATATCGATAGCACGGATAATGATACAGACAAGGAGTTCTCTAATTCTTTGATGGATTTTTGAGTCAGAATCAGCCTTTTTTCTATACCATCCATTCTATGAAAATGATGAAGACCGTCTTTTACATAATCTTAATGTTTTAGAATCACTACTGTCCGATAAAACCCTTTACAGATAGAAAAAAGTCATTTTCAGCTTAAATTTTAAAGTCTTCAATCAGTTTTTTAAAAGTAA
>Ga0105052_10004891_pt1 | contig 14432 bp, 10 predicted proteins | sample FRY03_FD_78094 | JGI IMG/M metagenome (GOLD analysis project Ga0105052, IMG submission 78094) | Freshwater microbial communities from Lake Fryxell liftoff mats and glacier meltwater in Antarctica - FRY-03 | ecosystem: Environmental > Aquatic > Freshwater > Ice > Glacier meltwater ... | reverse complement strand
ATTGTTATCGGAAGAAGGTAAGTGTGGAGAATATTACTGGAAACGGTAAAGAATAGTGGTGTCCAAAACATCCACAAAACCAAGAAGGAAACCCAGTCGTTTTTGAAAATAGTTTTTCTTATTTTCCATAATTTATGCAACACAACTTGAAACCATGGCAAAGTGAAAATTAGCATAAAAACCCAGACCATTCCGATCGCCACCGACTTTGGTCTTCCGTACAAATCGCCTTTCCAACCGGATTCCACAAAGCGTTTGTAGTGTTCTCCAACTATGAAATAATCCAAAAATCCTGGCGTTTCTTGCTCAGCAAAATAATACCAAGGAACCGCTATTATTGCCGTAATAAGAATTCCAATTACTATTGAAAACTTGGAAAACAATTCTCGAAATCTGTTGAAATCCAAGCAACACCATAAAAATAGTGGTGGAAAAGTTAATACCATAATAAGTGGGCCTTTGGCCAAGAATCCAAATCCTAAAGCAACAAAAAACAGGTAATTCCAATAGGTTTTTCCCTCACTTTTCATCGTTTGCCAAAAGGAAATCATCATTATTGTGACGCAAAACTCCAGAGTTGTATCGGTTGAAACAACGCCAGTATGTATTAAAAATTCGGGCATTGTCAATAAGATAAATCCTGGTAAATAAAAGGAAACGCCACTCTTTTTCGCCATTTTTCCGGCAATAATAATCAAGATAATGCTCAATAAAAAAGAGGGAAATCGTGCAGCAAATTCATTGATTCCAAAAACCACAAAACTCGCGGCTGAAAGCCAAGTAGACAAAGGTGGTTTTGCCCAAAATGGAACGCCATAATCGATTTGCAGGACAATCCATTGGTTTGTTTCTTGCATTATTCTTGCGATTTCGGCGTAACGCGCTTCCGTTTTATCCAATAAAGGAATTGTCGCGGTCAACAACAATCTAAAAATAGCGATAAGAATTACGGAAATGTAGAGAACGAAGGAATTGTTTTTTAGCTTTTCTGAAATCATTTTATGAGGTTTGTGTTGCATTATTCTTGGCTATATTTTTATATTTTGTTTGGATTTCAAACAAATCAAACCACAGTTTAAACCCGTAAGTGAATTTCACTTTGGAATCTCCTTTTTCGACCCATAATTTCAACGGGACTTCAACCATTTTTTTTATGGCTTTTTCTTTCCCAAAAAGATGAATCATTCGGTAGAATATTTCCACGTCAAAAAGCCATCTGGAGATAAATTCTTTTTCAAACAGTTTTTCCGAAATTTCTTTGGTAAAAAGTTTAGCGCCACATTGGGTGTCATAAACCTTGATTTCGAGAATATTAGAGATAAAAGTTGCGACAACTCTTCCTATCAAAAACCGACTGTTTTCCCGTTCGATTTTGGAACCAATTTTTCGAATTCGGGAACCAAAACTAAAAACGATTTCACCTAGTAAATAATCTCGTAATCCAATAAATTCCTCTAATGTTGTGGCCAAATCGGCGTCGAGATACCCTATAAATTGATGTTGGTAGGTTTTGTTGCAATAATTTATTCCAGCTCTGACCGCTTCCGCTTTACCAGCGTTTTTTTCCAGTGAAAGAATGTGGATTTGAGTGGGATGTTTTTCCTTTAATGCATTTAGTACGTCCAGCGTTTTGTCGGTCGAACCGTCATTTACAAAACAAATAAATGCCTCCGGGTTGTTTTCCAAAAAGTTGGAATATTCGCCGCTAGAAATACCTTTTTCTTCATTATAACAAGGAATAACAATGCTGGTATTGAAAACTGTTGACATACAAAATTTGTTAAGTTTGGTCTTAAAAGGAAACTTTAATACTGTTCTTTTTCGTTTGGAAAATCACTGGACTTCACATCCGCAACATATTGACCAATGGCTGTAGTCATTCCATCATATAAATTCATATAACGACGCAAAAAGCGTGGACTGAATTCATTGTTCATTCCCAACATATCGTGAATTACCAAAACTTGGCCGTCAACGCCTCCACCAGCACCAATTCCAATAACGGGAATAGAAATACATTTGGCAACTTCTTCGGCTAAATGTGCGGGAACTTTTTCGATAACTATGGCAAAACAGCCTAATTTTTCTAGAAGTTTGGCATCCTGCATTAATTTTTCGGCTTCTTGTTCTTCTTTGGCCCGAACAGTGTAGGTTCCAAATTTATAAATGGATTGCGGTGTCAACCCCAAATGCCCCATAACGGGAATTCCGGCATTCAATATTTTCTTAATGGACTCTTTAACTTCGCTTCCGCCTTCTAATTTTACAGCGTGACCTCCGCTTTCCTTCATAATTCTGATGGACGAACGCAAGGCTTCTTTTGGATCCGATTGGTAACTTCCAAAAGGCAAATCAACAACAACCAAAGCCCTCGATATAGCACGAACCACGCTTGATGCGTGATAAATCATTTGGTCTAAAGTAATCGGCAAAGTCGTTTCGTGACCAGCCATAACATTCGAAGCGGAATCGCCCACTAATATTACGTCAACACCAGCGGCATCAACAATTTTTGCCATTGAAAAATCATAAGCCGTAAGCATAGAAATTTTCTCTCCATTGGCTTTCATTTCAATTAAAGACTTTGTGGTAATTCTTTTGTAATCTTTTTTTACTACTGACATTCGGATTATAGATTTCGGATTTTAGACTGCAAAATTAAGCAATTAATCTAAAAACAGTAGAGATTACTATTTTTAAATGTATAATCTTCAATAATGGGTTTTTATGACTATCAAAATGGATTAAAAGACATTTTTATTAAAGGTTATCTACATAAAATACAAACACTTGACTAATTTTTACCACAAAGACCCAAAGGCGCAAATTTTAAATAAAAGTATTAGTTCCGGAGTTCATTTAATTGTTTGTAACTATTCAGCATAACAATAGTATCAATTGCCTCCGATTTTAGCTGGAGAAATAGAAATCAATATATTATTGGCTTTAGCAAAATTGCACACTTTTGGCTAAAGCCATATAAATCATTCCTATTATAAACCTCCAGCTAAAGCCGGAGATAATTCAAATTTTTGAAAACAGAATGCACTGAATAGTTACCATTGTTGAAAGGGTGTCAATATTGTTCAATGGGGTAACTTTAATTGTTGTCATTTCTGTTTGCCAAACCTGAATCTATCAAAAATCCTAGAATAACCCCAAAAGTATAAAACACCAAATCACTCCAAAGAAATCCTTGCCCCAAAAAATAATGTCCCAATGTAGTTCTTCGAATTGCCAATAGCCATTCCGCACTATAAAGTTGCAGGAATTCAATGCAAAAACAAATAACCAAAGCAAGAATTATAGTCTTAGAAAAGTTGTTGTTTATAAAGAGCATTCGCATTCCAAAATAAACCATAACAGCATATAAAATGTCACCAAAGAACGTTGGAACACTTTCATAATTTCTGAATAATATACCCACTACAATTACAGCGATTATTAAAATGAAATAGGAAAGCCGACTATTTTTTAGCGTAATAATTTAACAATCGGACATATTCACAGCTACTGCCAAGCCACCTTCGGAAGTTTCTTTGTATTTATTGTTCATGTCTTTGGCGGTTTGCCACATTGTGTCAATGACCTTATCCAAGGGAACTTTTGCATTTTTTGGATCCGTTTCCAAAGCTAATTCTGCGGCGTTAATCGCTTTTATCGCTCCCATAGTGTTTCTTTCGATACATGGAATTTGGACTAAACCACCAACAGGATCACAAGTCAATCCCAGATGGTGTTCCATCGCGATTTCGGCAGCCATTAAAACCTGCGCTGGAGTTCCGCCCATTAATTCGCACAAAGCGGCTGCTGCCATTGATGAGGAAACACCAATTTCGGCCTGGCAACCTCCCATTGCTGCGGAAATGGTAGAGCCTTTTTTGAAAATACTTCCAATTTCTCCAGCAACCATAAGGAATTGTTTGATTTCCTTTTCTCCGGCATCGTGATTTTCGATGACTAAATAGTACATTAAAACGGATGGGATTACGCCAGCACTTCCATTGGTTGGAGCTGTAACGACGCGACCTAAAGCTGCATTTACTTCATTTACGGCGAGTGCAAAACAACTTACCCATTTCAGGATTTGGCGAAACTTTACTTCCGTCAAACGGATTTGCTCCAGCCATGTTTGTGGCGAATCATAATTGGCTAAGCCAATAAGGTGTTGGTGCATATCAAATGCCCTTCGGCGAACATTCAAACCGCCGGGAAGTATCCCTTCGGAATGGCAACCGATGAACATGCATTCGAGCATCGTGTTCCAAATGCGCATTAATTCATGGTGAATTTCGGCTTCGGGACGCATCGATTTTTCATTTTCGTAGACAATTTCCGAAATGCTTTTGTTTTGTTTTATAGTGTAATCTAACAATTCCTCGGCATTTTGAATCGGAAAAGGGAAGGCGCATTTTATTTGAATTTTCTTTTTGGCATTGATGCGTTCTTCTTTTACGACAAATCCGCCACCAATGGAGTAGAAGGTTGAGGAATATTCAGTTGTATCAAGCAAACTTGCTGTAAATTTCAATCCATTGGCATGAAAAGGAAGAAAGTTTTTATTGAAAATAATGTCTTGCAAAAAATGGAAAGCAATTGTGTTTTCGTTTCCGAGGTTGATTTCGTTGCTGTCCTCGATTGATTTTACAATTTTGGAGATGTTTTCTATTGGAATAGATTCCGGATCTTGACCGCTTAAACCCAACATAATGGCCAAATCCGTGGCGTGACCTTTTCCAGTCAAGGAAAGCGAACCGTATAAATCCACTTTGATGCGGATGATGGAATGCAGTAGACTTTCGCTTCGCAGTTCTCCAAGAAAACGTTCGGCAGCGCGCCAAGGACCTAATGTGTGCGAGCTTGAAGGCCCAACACCAATTTTTAACATATCAAAAACCGAGATGCATTCTTCCATAATAGAAAATTTGTGGAACAAATATAAAGCAATGAAAACGCAAAAAAAATTTAAAATTCTTAAAAATTTGAAATTAATGTAACTATTCAGCATAACAATAGCAACAATTGCCTCCAGCTTTAGCTGGAGTAATAGAAATCTATATACTATTGGCTTTAGCCAAAACGGTACACTTTTTGGCTACAGCCATACAAATCATTTTCTATTTTATAACTCTAGCTTAAACTGGAGGCAATTCAAATTTTTGAGAATAGAATGCACTGAATAGTTATAAATTAATTAATGTATTGGATTATCTATAAAAACTAATTTGACCTATCAATGCACCGCTGTCACGTTAACTTTTTCGATGTTTATCAGGTGTAATTCAATATGTCTGTCTCGTGCTTTTCTATGGAATTCGCTAATAATTTCTAAAATATCGTAGTCAATTAAACGACTTTCGCTGCCGTCAATAGTTAAAATACTGTATTCAGGAACTTCGTCCAATGTTTTTCTCAATTTCACCTTGTTCAGGAAAGTCACATTGTGGTTGAGTTTGATGTATTGGGTTTCTATTCCCAGATGTCTTGTATGCGTAATGTTATATTCTATTTTGAAATTACTTTGAACGATATAATAAACGGAAATCAAAAGCCCAATACATACTCCCAGAAGCAAATCAGTAGAAAGAATTACTATTATCGTAATCATAAACGGAAAAAATTGTTTGCGTCCCAAGCTCCACATATTCCGATACAATTTGGGTTTTGTCAAATTATATCCCGTGATGACAAGAATTGCTGCAAGAGACGCATAAGGTATTTTGTTAAGTAAAAACGGAACCAGTAAAACGGCAATCAACAAAAATACACCATGTGTAAAAGCGGAAAGTTTTGTTCTTCCACCGGCATCCACATTAGCCGCGCCTCTTACCACGACAGCCGTCAACGGAATAGCTCCAAGGAGTCCACAAGTCAAGTTGCCAATTCCTTGAGCGACAAGTTCCCGATTAACTGGAGTAATGCGGTTGCGTTTGTCTAACTTGTCAACAGCTTCAACGCAGAGCAAGGTTTCCAGAGTGGCAAGCAAACCAATTAGAATTCCATATTTCCAAATTTCGGGATTGGAAAAAAGTTTTGAAAAATCAGGAAAGGAAATGCTTTCGAAAATATTGGAAGAAATATTGACCAATTGTGTTGGTTTTAGCGAAAAGTCCGAAGTCGTAGCCGTAAATATGAAATTAACAATTATGCCAATGACGACTACTAATAAAGGAGCAGGGATTGACTTCAATTTTTTGGCAAATGGTTGTTGCAGCAAAACCAACACTGCAAGTGAAATTACTGTTATCAGAATAGCACCTCTAGTGATATGATGATTGAAGGTTCCAATGTTCCCCAAGAAATTTTCAGCAGAAAATAATTGTATTAAACCACTACTCCAAAAATCGGGTTGGTCGTAACCCAATGCCAATGGAATTTGCTTGGACACCAAAATAATTCCTATAGCGGCCAACATTCCTTTAATAACAGCCGAAGGAAAATAATTAGCAATTGCACCGAGTTTTAAAATACCAAGCAAGAGCTGAAACAAACCCGCTATCATCACGGCGAGCAAAAAAACTTTGTAATCGCCCAGCGAAATGATTGCAGCTGCTACTAATGAGGTCAAACCAGCACCAGGTCCCGAAACTGACAGCGGAGAACTGCTAATTACTGAAACTAAAAGTCCTCCAATAATTCCCGAAAGTAGTCCTGCATAAAGAGGTGCTCCAGAAGCCAAAGCAATTCCCAAACAAAGCGGCAATGCCACCAGAAAAACGGATAGTCCAGCTGTCAAGTCGTATTTAAACCAAATAATTCGGTAATATTTGATTGTTCGTTTCATTGTTTAAAAAATTATACCCAAAGGTATCATTTTTAGAGTAGGATAGGTATTTTAAATACGAAAATAAGTACAGCGTTAACTTTGGAATGCATTACTTTTATTGGGGTAATGGTGAACAAATTGGGTTAGAATTTGATAAACTATAAAGCCGTAAAAGTGGTTGTTTTCGGAAAATTATTTAGCGCATCCATCACAATTTGTGGAGTAGGCGAGGCCAGTTTGCGGAGTTTGGTGTCCATCCAAGCACCATCAACAGTGATAACGGCACACAAAATATCGTCTTTGTACAACTCGTGAACGATAGACCAGCGGGAAGCATCGGCATTCATTTTTGCCATTTTGGTTTGCATTGTAATCACGTCCGAAAGTTTGATTTCTTTTCTGAAAATACATTCCTCGCGGAACAATATGGGGCCAATATGTTCCTTTTGCATTACTCTCAAGCTCAATCCTAATTCTTCTAGGATTTCAACACGATGTTGGGCTCCAAAATCATAATAAACACTGTGGCGAAGGTGAAAATTGGGGTCTAAATCTGACCAACGAAAGGACAATTGTTTGCTAAATGTAGCCATTTGGGGTTTGTTTTGTAGGTTTTTTTGAAGGCTAAAATTAGGTATAAAAGTTGAAATCAAAAAAATATATTGTGTGAAATTTTTGGCTTCGTTTTTGATTTCATTTATATTTGGCAGACCAATAAATAATATCAAATTAAACTCAATTAATGGTAACCAACGGTTTATTTGGCGCTTATTGTAGGCTATTTTTAAAATCAGTTGTCATTTTCATTCTACTAAAGCAGCTTATTTTTAAAGGTTTGGATCTGAGGTTAATTTCTATATTTTATCCTTTTAATTTTTTTTTGCTAAGCCAACAATTTTCCTGTACAATATTTTTTCATCTACTGGCTTGGAGACGTAATCATTCATACCAATTAATTTGCATTTTTCCAAATCCATAGTTGTTACATCGGCAGTTAAAGCAATTATGGGAATTGTTGATTTCATTTCCTTGCGAATATATTCTGTAGCTTCAAATCCGTTCATTACTGGCATTTGCAAGTCCATTAAAATAATATCATAGGAATTAATTTGAAGTTTTTCAATAGCTATTTTCCCATTATCTGCAATATCGCATTCAAATTCGAAATCATCTAATATTGTTTTCATCAGCAATTGATTGAGTGCCATATCCTCGACTACTAATATTTTTATATTTTTAATTTCTGTTTCTGCTACAATTGTTTCTTCCCGAATGTTATCTGAATTGGTTTCTGTTTTTGTTTTTAAAAAGCTGAGTGTAAAGCTAAAAGTTGAACCTTCATCTATTTTACTTTTCACACTAATTTCTCCGTTCTGTCCCTCAATTAATTGTTTGGCAATGGCAAGTCCCAATCCAGAGCCTCCAAATAACTTTGAAGTAGAATTTGAAGCCTGTTGAAAATTTTCAAAAATTGTCGAAATTTTATTTTCCGAAATTCCAATTCCTGTATCAGTAATTTCAAATTCTAAGAATGCTTGCGCATTATCTTCACTTGACATTTGAACTCGTACTGTAATTTTTCCTTTTGAGGTAAACTTTACGGCATTACTTACGAGATTTAAAATAATTTGCCGCAAACGGACATGGTCGCCTAGTAAAACTTCAGGAATAGTAGTATCGTAGTCTATCACCAATTCTAGATTTTTTTCCTGAATTTTTGTTTCGAATAAATGAAGCATAGCGGATAAGGATGTCGCCATTTTGAATGGTATTTGTTCAAAAGTCATTTTCCCTGCATCGACTTTTGCCAAATCGAGAATGTCATTAATAAGCACAATCAAGGTATCACCACTTATTTTTATCGCTTGTAAATATTCTTTTTGTTTTTCTGATAAATCTGTTTTCGACAACACTTGTGTAAATCCCATTATCGCATTCATTGGTGTGCGAATTTCGTGACTCATATTCGACAAGAATTGTTGCTTCGCTTTAACGGCCTCTTCAGCAATTCGTGTGGCGGTTTCCGCTTTGCTTTTTGCTTCTGATAATTCTGCCGAAATTCTTTTTTGGGCTGTAACATCTCCATAAAGCGTTAGTACTTCTTCCCGTTGAACTAATAATTTGTGATTTTTTTTATATAAATCCACAAAAACAGCCACTTTTGCTTTTAATATTTCCGGGACAAGCGGTTTAATCATATAATCAACTGCACCAGCCTGATATCCTTTAAAAATTTGGGCAGAGTTATCCATACTGGCAGTTAAAAAAATAATCGGAAGATATTTAAGAGTTTCTATTTCGCGAATTAATTCTACTGTTTCAAAACCATCCATCTCTGGCATTTGCACGTCAATTAATATCATAGCGAAATCTTGTTCGTGCAGCAGAATTTTTAAAGCTTCATTTCCTGAATTTGCTTTCACACACAAATAATTTTTGCCAGAAAGAATCAATTCTAAGGCAAACAAGTTTTCCGGTAAATCATCGACCAATAAAATTTTAACTGGACTATTTGGTTTCATTTTCATTAAAAATTGTTCTCATTACTTATTTGCTTAACCATATACGAATCAATGATAACAAGCGTTCTACATCAACAGGTTTAGTAATATAATCGTTGGCACCAGCATCAATACATTTTTGTTTATCGTCTTTCATAGCTTTTGCTGTGAGTGCAATTATCGGTAAATTTTTGAATTTAACCTGAGATCGTATTCGTTTCATTGCCTCGTAACCGTCCATTTCCGGCATCATTATATCCATTAATACCAAATCTATTTCGGGATGCAACTCTAACATCTCTATAGCGTTTATTCCGTTTTCTGCTTTTATTATCTCCATTCCCCGTTCTTTTAATACTTTGGATAAGGCAAATAAATTTCGCATGTCATCATCTACCAATAATATTTTTTTCTCATGAAATACTGCTTCTCTGTCGTACAGATTGTAGATAATTAATTGTTTTGATTTAGGCAAATTGCTTATTGTCCTGTGAAGAAAAAGAGCGGTTTCGTCTAACAATCGTTCTTCTGACTTTACTCCTTTTATAATAATGCTTTCTGCATATTTTTGAAGCTCATTGTTTTCTTCCCTTGTAAGTTCCTTACCAGTATATACAATAACGGGAGGCAAATTGTGGTCTTTTACGACCTCCAATTTATGAATGAGATCAAATCCGTTTATGTCAGGTAAACCTATGTCTAGTATGATGCAATCAATATGGTTTTGTTCATACCGCTCTAATGCCTCTTTGCCTGATGCGGCTTCAAAACATTTTACATCACCATTACCAATAAGTATTTGCATTGCCTTTCGGGAATTTTCATTGTCTTCAATAATAAGTAGATTTTTTATTTTTCTTTTTACAAAATTTTCAATTCTGTTAAAAGCTTCTTCCAAATCTTCTTTAGTAACTGGTTTCATCAAATACTCAACGGCTCCTTCTTTTATTAGATCTAGTGAACGCTCTTTTCCCGAAATAATGTGTACCGGAATATGTCTTACTGATGGATTTGCTTTTAATTCAAGCAATACTTCATGCCCGTTGATACCTGGCAAAGTCATATCAAGAATAATTGCTTGTGGATTGTATTTTGCAGCAAGTAGTAAACCATCTTCGCCCGATGCTGCGGACAAACATTTGAATCCTTTTTTGTTTGCTTGCTTAAATAATATTGATGCGAATATTAAATCGTCTTCAATGATGAGTACTATTTTATCATCAACTGTAATGCTATCTCTATCATCATTAATATTGTGATAATTAAGATATTTAGATTCATTTAACAAGCGGGGTTCTTGATAGGCAGATTGTTTTTTGCGAAAACTAGTGGGCGTATTTGTAATTTTATCTTCTTCAATATCAAATATTTCCAATGGAATGATGAGGGAGAAAACAGAGCCTTCATTTAATTTACTGCTCAACTTAATTTCGCCTCCTAATAATTTTGCAAGTTCCCGTGAAATGGAAAGTCCTAAACCTGTACCGCCATATTTTCTGGATGTTCCGCCTTCGGCTTGTTGAAAGGCTTCAAATATGGCTAGTTGTTTATCTTCCATAATGCCAATTCCTGTATCCGTAATTGAAATAATTATGGTGCTTTCTGTATTTTTGTCAATACTAATACTCACACTTCCTTTTTCAGTAAATTTTATGGAGTTTGATAAAAGATTTTTCAATATTTGATTCAAACGTTGATAATCCGTGCGAATGAATTCAGGTAATTCAGGATTTATTTTTGTATTTAGCTTCAATCCTTTTTGCTCTGCTTGATGTTTAAATTCACGAAGCAGTTCATTTGTAAAATTTTGCAAGTATACTTTTTCAATATTTATCGACATTTTTCCGGCTTCAATTTTAGAAAGGTCAAGTACCTCATTAATCAAAACCAGTAAATCGCAACCGCTTTTATAAATTATCTCGGCACTCTCCACCTGAACTTCATCTAGATTGTTATTTCGGTTTTCAGATAAATCTTTCGACAGGATTAACAAACTATTAAGTGGTGTTCGTAATTCATGCGACATATTAGCAAGGAACTCCGATTTATACTTGCTGCTTATTTCAATTTGTTTAGTTTTTTGTTCAATGTCATGTTTTGCTGCCTCAACCTCCACGTTTTTTGCTACTAATGATTGAGTTTGTTCTTCTAATTCCTCATTGGTCATTTGTAATTCTTCTTGCTGCTGTTTCAGGTTTTGTGACTGTTCTTCGAGCTCTTCATTCATTTGTTTCAACTCTTCCTGACTTGATTGAAGTTCTTCGCTTTGAACCTGCGTTTCTTCTAGCAATTCCTGAACTTTTTTTCTGACAACAGCTGTGTTCACACTAATAGCGATGCTATTCATAGAAACATTGATAAATTCCCTTTCAATTTCATTGAAATCAGTAAGCCTCCCAATTTCTATCACGCCCATTGTTTTATGTTCAAACAAAAATGGCGTAATAAATAAATGTTTTGGTTTTGCATTTAGTACAGAAGAGGTAATGCGAATGTGCTCTTCGGCAACGTCTGTCAAAGAAATTTGTTTTTGTTCTTTCGCTGCTTGGCCAATCAATCCCTCGTTCAGCTTAAATTTTTCTTTCGTATCCTTTGTGGAAGCAAAGGCATAGCGTCCGTTTAAAATAAGTGCATTTTCTTTATCATTAAATAGATAAACGGCGCCAATTTGTGCTTTCAAATAGGTACATAAAAAACTAATGGTATTGTTCGCCAACTCCTCTAAACTTTTGTCGCCAATTAATTTTTCGTTGAGTTCGGTGTTACCGGTAAGTAGCCAGTTTTTGCTGGTAGTTTCATCTTCAGCTCTTTTAAGCATTTTTAGATTTGATGTTACTATACTGTAAACAATAATTAGAACGATAATGATAATGAACATTAAAATGATAAAAACCACATTAAAATTGGTGGCATCACTATCGCTAGCTTGCCTTCTTTCAGCAAGCAAGTTATTTTCTATGTTCTGCGCTCTTTCAATTATTTCCCGTATTCTGTCTTGCGTTTTTATCCCTACTCCAGAGACAACATATTCTTTGGCTTTTTCAAAATCCTTTTTGCGAATTTCAATAGCGGCGTTTAATTGACTAAACCGTATACTGATTTCCTTTTCAAGTTCCTCAAGGTTCTTTTGTTGAATAGGATTGTCCTTTGTTAAATCTCTTGCTTTATTAAGATGTTCACTTGCACTTTCATCAGCATTAAAAAAAAACTCCAGATACTTATCATCACCAGTAATGACAAAGCCACGATTGCCTGACTCAGCATCAGTTATCGCGCTTTGAAGTTGCCCGAATTCATACAATGTCTTGTTGGTTTGATCCACCATAGCATTAGAATCTATAATTTTTTCACTGTTTTTAAAACAGAAAATTGAAACTCCTAAAAGGATCAAGGCACTAGAAATAAATCCTATTAATATTTTTCTATTTAGTGTCATTTTTATTTATTTAGCTGTTTGTGTTAGTTTTATTAGTAATGGAACTATTTTCTCCAAGGACAATATATAATCAGGTTCTAAAGATTGATTGCCAGATCGGCAGGCGGCAATTGCTGATGCGGGCATAGTCGGGGATTCGGCTGTTTCCGGATCCTGAATAACGGCTAAACCACCGTATTCTTTAATTCGTTTTATACCATTTGCCCCGTCATTATTAGAACCTGTTAATACGATACCAATCAATTTTTTTTTGTATGCTTCGGCTGCGGATTCAAACAATACATCTATTGCCGGTCTTGCAAAATTTACCTGTTCATCAATTGTAAGCGAAAATGTTTTATCTTTTTCAATCAGCAAATGATAATTAGACGGAGCGATATAAACTTTTCCAGTTTTTATTTTTTCTTTTTCATCTGCTTCTTTGATCGAAATATTGCTTGTGTCGTTTAACAATTTTATCCATTCATTATTAGAACGCGCACTAACGTGTTGCACTGTAATAATTGGTATTTTAAAATCTGTAGGCAATGTTGAAAATAAATATTTTAAAGCATTCATTCCACCGGAAGAAACTCCTATAACAATTGCTTTGTATTGCATTTTTTAATATCTCTTTTTAAATATTCGCTGCTTTTTATCCAACTCAATATATTTATCATTAAAGTCGCTAAACCGCAAACCTTCTTTAGAACCTAAACATAAAATGCCGCCATTAATAAGGCTTTCATAAAAAAGTTTTTGCACTTTATTTTGCAAATTATGATCAAAATAAATGAGCACATTTCTGCATAATATCAGATTTACTTCAGCAAATACGCTGTCAGTAACTAAATTATGGTTTGCCCATACAATGTTATTTTTCAATGACTGATTCATTATAACGTTATCATATTTTGATGTATAATAATCTGAAAAAGATTTTTTTCCTCCCGACAATTGATAATTGATGGTATATTCTTTCATCATTTTATTCGAAAAGATTCCTTCTTTTGCTCGATTCAAAGCGTGTTGGTTAAAATCAGTAGCATAAATTGTTGTTCGATCATACAATCCTGCTTCCTGCATAATTACTGCCATTGAATACGCTTCTTCACCAGTTGCGCATCCGGCATGCCATATTTTTATAAAGGGGTAGGTTTTTAATATGGGGATAACTTGTTCTCTTAATGACTTATAAAATTCTTGGTCGCGAAACATTTCAGTTACAGTTATTGAGAAGTCCTGTAAAAGTTCATTAGCAAATGTTTCATCCTTCAGAACTTTTGATTGAATTTGAGAAATATCTTCTAATCTAGATAATCTCATCCTATTCATTATCCTGCGATGAATATGAGCCTTAGAATATTGCCGGAAATCATAACCGTATTTTTGATAAATAGCCTCCAGTAATAATGATATTTCCAATGCTGAAGTGTCTTCACTTTTCATCTTTCAAATGAACGCAACTTAATAAAGAAAGTGTTACACAATTAAATATGAAAGTTATATAATTCACACTTATTAATAATATGGTATATAGAATTTAGCCTCTTTTGCGGGTTGATGCTAAATATTCTGGAATAACGACTTAACCAACTAATTCTCCCTAAAATTTCGGGGCGGACAGTTCAACACGGGTTTTATTACTTAATTCGTTTGCTTCAGCTCAGGTGTTTTGTTGAAGGCAACGAAAATCTAGCTGTTATAGGAAGCTATTTATAAATGGACTTTATATTTCGACATTATTTCT
>Ga0105052_10004885_pt1 | contig 14441 bp, 21 predicted proteins | sample FRY03_FD_78094 | JGI IMG/M metagenome (GOLD analysis project Ga0105052, IMG submission 78094) | Freshwater microbial communities from Lake Fryxell liftoff mats and glacier meltwater in Antarctica - FRY-03 | ecosystem: Environmental > Aquatic > Freshwater > Ice > Glacier meltwater ... | reverse complement strand
CTCATTCATGTGTGTGGCTGATTGTGGTAAGCGTATATATTTGATGTTGTCAGGCTGGTTCTCAAGTTCTTCGGGAATTTCCCACACCCGACTGTTTTGTTGTATGTTTGTGTCTCATACACATGGGTGTCTTGGCGCGTGCGTGTGCGTATATATATATATTGGTCGAATTTACATGTGTATGTGTATATATTACAAGTATATACACACGAAGTCGTCATGTGTGTGGATATATGTTGCACATAGAGTTCACATGTGTCTGGACACATATTTATTTATATACACGCAGGGTGTACATGTATATATTTAAGTATATGCGCACAGAGTTCACATGTGTGGGTATATGTTTACGTATATGCACCCAAGGTTTATATGTGTAGGTGTATATATACACAGAGTTTGGGTGGGTGTGTATGTGGTTATGTATATACACACAGATTTTGCACTTGTTTGTGTTCATACATATGTATAGGTACACAGAGTTGCATGTGTTGGTGTGAATATTTGCGTATATGTACACGGAGTTTACATGGATGTGTGTACACGGAATGATAGTCAGTGCGTGTACACATGTACGGGGTACAGGTTACAATGTAAGTGTGAGCAGTGTAACCATGTGAGTGCGGGAAACACGCCTAGAGAAGGGGTTTAGGTTTGTGGCTGGTTTCAGTACGTTTGTTTTGTGAGTAAAGAGGAGGACAACACGCGTCATTCTCTGTTTTGATTCTGAGATCGTGTAGTGTGTACAGTAGGAAGCGGCCAGTGTGGTCGTGCGGGGTTGTCGCTTGGATTAACAGACCGCTCATCTCACCAACCCCTAGCCCAGGCCATCGTCAGGTCACATTCAAGGCGCGGCTGTTGCCAATACTGTCTACGTTGTCGTCATCGACCTGGCCGCCACCATGCCTCGAACCGTTGACAGGACCGCCTTACACTTTCTTAGAACTTTTGTTTGACCCTGTTGAAATGGCAACAGAACCATTGCGCACTGCAGCAGTAGCACTACTGCTACCGGTAGTGGTAGTGGTACTGATAGTGGCAGAGGTATCGCCAGCGGTATTGGCAGCGGTATTGGCAGAGGTGCTGACAGCGGCAGAGGTGCTGGCAGCGGCAACGGTGCTGACAGCGGTAGCAGTAGCGGCAACTGTAACCGTAGTTCTGGCCATCGCACTGTTACCAATGGATTTATGGCTGCGCACGGCACGCTGGTCCTCGAGATCAATGCATCCGCGCAGAAAATTTTTGATCTCAACACGGGAGCCTACGACGTCATCAACAACAGCACCTGTAGCATCATCACAAGCATGTTGTTTCAGGAAGATGTTTGCGATGATGTCGTGGTCGTCTGTCGAATGTTTCTGAGCAATGTCGCACATGTAATTCTCGATCTCATTGTGTGAGAGTTGGCTCTGCCGCATCAAAGTGACAAAATGTCGCTTGATGTCTCCATACGCTCTGGGGTGCATGCCAATGATATTAGGTTCAAATAGAGGAGCGAGACTATTTTTGTGTCACTGTGATGGGTTAGTTACAAGTCTTACCCCTACTCCATACGTGCTGATTGCAAACTGAAATGGGCCCTCAGAACCCACTGACGTGACCCCAACCTGTTGGCATTTTACCCAGCGGAATCTCGCACAGTCCGTCCGTCTGCATGCCACTTTTCTGGTGACATTGTTTGGTCCAAGTATATATTACGGCACTGATTCGCGTCAACCATGTCATTATCTGTTTTAAAATGGGTACACCATCTGCCACCTGGACACCCGAACCCATCAGCGTCGACTTTCTGCTCAGCATTCCTGAGTTTGGTGGGTTTGACAATATTGGAACGATTGCGACCAAACGCGCCGCTCGATATTCACAATGAAGATCAGCTCTTTGTGTGCAACCCAACCACTTCCACACCCAAAAAAAAAGTCTTACTGTTGGCGTCGTGTGAAGCTATCCTCTCGCACGTTATCTATAGCCCGCCGCGGCCGCCACAGTTTCTGCAGTCCCATCACAGTCAATAATGTGAACTGCCGCAGTAGCGCTCTTGCTGCAACCAGGGCGGTCGCGCTGTATGTACGCAGGCGCCACCACAACACGCACTGCAGACCGAATGGGAGGGCCTGCGTTACGGGGTGGTTTTGCCATCTGAATGGTCACGTATGACACCATTTTGCAGTGTATGTTCATTTCTGGCTGCAACTCCTGCCAGTACCGCCTGATGGTGTATCACGTGAATTTCGTCCACGTCGACATTACACAGATGATGCCGCTCAAGAGAATATGGGACGTCTTTACGCAAATGTCACAAGGATTGGAAAACTGTGGTGGTTTTGGTGGTGTAAACAGTACTGGTCCCATACTCTACAGTGACAAACAGCTCGACGTACTGTTAGCTCGCTACAAAAACACCAATGACGTGCCAATTCATGTGTATAGAGGTCTTTTTGATGACTACAACGTGTTGTCCCCGAAAATCCAAGAAATGGTGACGACATCCGTTGCAAGTGCATTTCCATGGATGCTCAAAATTGATTCACTGTGGACCTCATCACAATTCTGTACTCACTTAGAGTGCTCTGCTATGGCTTGCTCTACCGTGCGACAATGGAAAAACTGCGCGACAACAACAATCTGAGCGGGGACAGCATGCGCGTTGCGTTTCACACACACTGAAAGAGTGTGTGGGATACCACACAATCACGAAAAAATTTGTGTGTGGTACACTTGAATTTTCGAAAATCGTTCACTGAAATTCCGAGAAATGGGTGTGGGACGATACCGGCGGCGGCTGTAACGTGGCAGTACCCAAACTCCCCTGACTGGAGGTTGGCCGAGCTGGCGTGTACTGGCTCGCCCTAGGCCAGTCTGCAAGAACATCTGGGGGGAGACTGAGGACTGCCACGTTACTGCCCCTTCTCGTTGCCGAAGGCGTGTTGTCCCACACACTCACTTTTGAGTGTGTGGGAAAGCGCAGTTGGAAAGTTTTGAATTGTCGCAGAGACGCTGCAGTGGTGCAATGCACAGGCGGGAACCGTCAGCGGCGTCGCCACTATGTACGCGTTGGGTAGTTCCATCAGAGCAGGATGTTCTCGTCACACATCTCGCTATTGAGCGCGCTGGCGACTACAATCTCATTGGCCGTCCCGTGGTACACGACGGTCTGGTGCAGCTCCAGGCTCCCCGTCACGGCCATGTTGAGTGTGTATCTCGCGTTCTCTTGCACGGTTCTCGGCCTGAACGCCGAGCTACTGATGTCACAAGGCTGGGCACTGACGACATATTCCTGTATTTCGACCTTGCGTTGTTGAGTCACCGTGACTGCGGTTTCTTCAGAGCGTCTGTGTGTTTAGCACGCTCGCTGCTGGAACACCCGAAACTCACACGATGGAGTGTCTATGAGGTGGTTGTCCCTTATGTGCAGGAGGACCACCAGTTGACTTCTTGTCTATCCGCACTCTTTCACGCGTGTGGACACCTCCGGCGAAAAGGTCTGCTCCTCGCCACTGTACGCTTCAGATGTGCAGTATAGCCAGGAATTTTACATACCAGGTCAGCATATTCGTGATTTGAACTGCTGCGCTGCTAAATCTTGGCTTCTCTGCCTCATCAGTCCAACATCTTGCTCCATCCACCATTGCACCCACCAAGGTCCTCTAATCGAATTTCATCGAGTTTTTTTTAATGTTTATTAAGGAGAGATAGAAAAGTTTATTATAAGACAACCACCAATGGGGGAAAAAGAGTAACCTCAGCAAGAGGAGTAAGCAACAATCGAAAGACACCCAGTTCGCAACTGTTAAGCTCCCCAAATGTCTTTTTCGAACGAACCCACAAACAATTTGTAGTGATTATCTTGGTCTAGGTCTCATCAGATGATTGTCCCACACACTCGAATTTCGAGTGTCCCCCACACTCCCCGAAATTCGAGGGACATAGTGTGTGGTACAAAATACCACACATTAAATTGGAAATGAGTGTGTGGTATCCCACACACACCGGGGAGTATTTGCTTGCGGCAGAGATGGAAGTACCCAATTCTACCGGGTCTGTTTTTCTGGGGTTGCTAATACCCAGGCACTCTTGACTTATCTCAATTTTAAGGGTGGACTTGAACAAGCAAATACACCCCGGTGCTCTTTGAGTATGTGGGAAACGCAACGCAGTGATCACCCCTGAGCACATCTAAAAAGAATTCCTTTTATCTGACTGTTTCTTCTGGTTTGTCCTGTTTCTGCTGATGTTGGTGCTGCTGGAGGTCGCCTCGTCTGTCAGTATGGTGTCGATGTCATTGCTCTGTGCGTGCAATTTCACCGTGCTTTTGTTTCTGGTGTGAGCAACCGCGCACTGTCCGATCGAAGTTGTCAACCCCGCTGCCCTCTTCGTGTGGGCGGTGCACGCAGTGCTCATCTTGGTTGAGACGGACGCTTCAATTCTGGACGGCTCCTGCCTCATCTTCATTGATATAACCCTTGGGATTTTCTACTACATCAGCGTGGTTGAGAAAGACATGACTGTCATCAGAGTTCTCTATGTGTGACTATGGACAGCCGTTTTCCTCAACTTTCAAATTTTCATGGTTTACGTCAACAATGTTCTTTCAAATGACGTACCAGATCTGTAAGAATATAGGGGTGTGTGGGAAAAATAGCAGAATTGACAACGCGCACCACTGAGATTTGAAAAAGTTTATTATATAATATTTCAAAGTGCTTTACTTCGATTTTCTCTCTTATCTGCAAGGGTGCAATCAGAGGCAGCTGCAGATGGTAGTGTCAACACGATAGCAAACATGCACTACAAAAATGTGTACTGGCGGGGCCTGTTTGTTGTTAATTTGTGTGGCCATTGTAGATGCAATCGTGGTCCTGCGGTCACGGTGACATTATCTACCTTGCAGTTACACTCGCATTCAATACATCAAACACAATATCGTCGCTTGTGAGATCACCGTCGTTTTCGAAGTCACTCCCGTTTTCGCGCTGCTTCTTAATGATCACCAGAAGCACCAGAACGACTTGTACAAACATGACACAGCACACCACCTGTTCTCTTTTAATACCCAAACGTTGCCGTGTTTTGACACCAAAACCATCAAATATGTCTTCAACCCTGCTACAACGCACGCATATGCACACCAATATGAATTGATAGCACGCCACAGAGAAGAACCGTAGAATTCAGCACATCTACAATGACAATTTTGAAATGTTTATTATTCAATACATCAAAGTGTTTACTTAACCTCTCCCTTTTATCTGTAAGGGTATGGGTGTTGCATACGCCCCTGGCGACCACCCGCAGCTTGGTGGTGACCGTGGTGCCCACCCGCAGCATTGTGGTGACCGTGCAATACACCCACGGCGCTGCAGTGACTGTAATGACTGCCATGTACACTGGGCCAGGATGGCCGTGGTGAACGCCCGCAGCGCCGTGGCCACCACCCGCAGCGCCGTGGTGACCACCTGCAGCGCTGTGACAACCGTCCGCAGCGCTGTGGTGAAAATACCTTCTTTTGCGAGCAAGCACAGTAATGACTCGAGTGGGGAGGCGTCCACAGCGGGGCGATATCTTTGCGAGCACTGTCAAAATACGACTGACGAAACAATCGATTTGCCACAAAATGGTGCAGTGGCTTACTCCTGGCAGTGCTTTTATTTAGAAAGGCAGACAACAAAAGATCTATATCTTCCCTTGGGCGTTCTGTCTGCATGGATGCGGTCTGTAGTAAGCTGTGCAACGTCGTACGATAGGTACAGCAACTCCTGACGGGCTTGACAATGTTCTGGCGACCAGCCAGCCTCCTGAAAGGAACTGTGTCTCAAAATCAATACGCTGGCTTTCGAAATCAATACGTTTCGAAATCAATACGCACGGCGCTGGGGGCCCTTGTGCACACTGTAGAGAGGGTCCTAAAGGATGTTAGGTGATTCATCCGTCACCTTAGCTCAGTGGTGACGAGCGCAGCACTTAAGAAATCTTGTTATCCACAGGTCCCCGGTTCGATTCCGGCCGAAAATATGTCAACTCAGATTCACATGGATTTGAGCATATTGATCCTCAAGCAAGGGTTCTAAATTACTGTTTTCAGTAATAAAAGCAATTTAAATCAAAATGCTGCAGTTCAAAAATTATTCAAAAGGCGGTCAGTGTCATCTGGTGCGAACACGCGTCTTTGTTTATATACGTCTGAGTGTCGCAGTGTCTTCCCAAAATACTGATGCTACCTCAGAGCGTAAGTGGACGTTCCATGAAAGGGACCGCGTAAGATGGTGGCTGTGTACTGCACGCCACCCACTGCTGGGACTTGACCCACCTGCAAGAGACCCAGTTCCCTGAGGCAATTACGGACGACTCGACTGCACCTGCCTTACAAATGAGTGTGATTGTCTGCGTTTGTCGAAAATAACCAAGTGCAAAGTTTGCTGCGTCGTCACAAGACATGCGATGTCGAATACGGACTTTGAAGTCACCAAAGTATGGCTGTTGCACGATTCTGCCAAGCGGCACGACATCAGGCTGCGGGGCGTAGATCAGATGAAACAGCGTCGGCGTGAAGCCATTCCACGTATACAGCAGTCAATTGTCAGTGCATCAACATATGACACGCCCCGCTGCATAAACTAACAACCTTGGCACCGCAGAAGGGGTCCAGACACATTTCGCGCGACAACACGTCAGTAAACTCCAACAAATCGTGAGGCAAGCTGATTGTTTCCAGTCTGAGCAATTGAATCTTGTCCTGGTCCATGCCTACCCGATCTATTATTTCTGCGTCCACAAGCACTGTTTCGAAAGGATCCTCACGATGGCAAACGTATTGTCCACACAATCACACCCTGCCAGATTCTGTCAGCACTGCACTGTAAGTATTGGTACACGAGAGCATCATGGCGTCCTCGTACGTCAAAAAGCGTGGGCTGATCCGGAAGGGACTACTTGTTGTTGCATCAGCCTGCAGTTTTAGCTCCTCGTATTTACAAGATCCCCACCCGTACACGCCTTTGTCATCGACACCTGGGTCTCCAGTGCCGATAGACACCACCATAGACTGACACGCCTCGGCCGCCACATATTTCAGAGTATGTGTGACGAAGGTGGTCACCACCTTCGGCTCAAAAACTCAGTTCCCAGCTTCGACTCACAGCCCCAGCGTCCCTCGACTGTCCATGCCCCAAGCCCACATGCCATGCTGTTGCCCAATCGCCGGCACGTGACCTGCCCCCACGGCAAGCATCCTTACTGGCAAGTGCATGAACCCCGTCCCCGGACGCAGGCCAATAAATTGCTTTACATACACGTCATTTTCGTTGATACGCTCCCCTAGGATTGTTGCAAACACCTTACCACTTTCTGTCAAAACACAATTTGATCTGTCGTGACAGACTACCTGCACGGGCCATTCTCCCCCAAGGGCGTGCACAGGAATGATGTTGGGGGGTTTGATGATTTGCAAATGTGTGTTGAGGTTTGCTTGTCCAAACATGATAACACTGCTGTTTTCCATTATGCATGCCGTCTGATCTTTGTCTGCCGACACTGTCTTGACTTTGTTTTCAAGGTGCTGCACGTGCGCTGGCGTACTGCGGTAAGCATCTGAGGGTGCGTTTGGCCAGTTGAAGCAATGGCCCAGCTGACTGTACTCGTTTCGGCCTCACAAATACAGCCTGCCTTGCTTGTTAATCACAAACGAGGACCCTGTGCCCACTGCCATGGACATGATTCTTGATGCAAAGAGCTCACCCTCCCAATGTGACTTATATAGGGTTGATATCATTATGAACTCTCTTTGATTCATTTCAGGATGATGTGATTCACAACTGTGTATGAGCAAGCAGCGCCTGGCATGCCGTCACAATGTTCCGTACCATCTGTACTGCAAAGTCTGCAACAATGTCCTCGGTCTTTTGCGACATTGTCTTATGTCACCGCTTTTGGAACGGAGCCACCAATTGCACGTTGGTGTAGTGCACAATGTCAGCCGCAGCGCCGTCCTCGTTACCACATGCACCTGAGACCACCCCTGATGAGTTGACGAGCACAGCAGCTTGTATTTTGTGCAACAAAGTAGCTGACGGTTCCTACCACGCCAGTGGGTCTGGTACTAAGCATTAGTTTGCACGCGCCCGAGTGCACACTGCGAGGCGTGATGACGACCCAGCCGGTATGACACGCAGATGGTATACCCACCAAAATAGGGCTGACGCACAGTGTTGCCCAGCGGCACTGAAGCCGCGGCGAGCTGACCCACTGGGCGAAACAGCGCAGGTCTCAGTCCATTCCAGGTATACAAAAGCCCGTTGTCAGTGTGGATACACACATGTGTGGTGCTAGCAGCTACAGACAAAATCCTGGCGCCCCTGAACAGATCCAACCGCATTTTGCGCGGAAGGTTCTATATGAATGGTCTGTACCTGTTGGCCCAGATGTCACAGTCCAAGCCCACAACGTCGGCATCTGTGTCCTTCCACGCCCAGGCTTGGATATCCTCGTAGTCAACTGCAGCAACGTCAACGATGCTACCATTACTGATCACACCGTCCACTGTCCCGTTTGGTTTTTGGTTTATTATGCCACCACACAGCTAGCAACTCAATTATGATTGATGATTGCTGTTATAACAGTAATTTAGTACCCTCGTTTGAGGGTCTATGTACTTCAATTCCATGTAGATTTGAGTTCTCAATTTTTGGAGATTTTGCCGGAATCGAACCGACAACCTCGGGATTGATAGTCCCGCACTCTGACCAACTGAGCTAGTTTTACGTTGTCTCAGATTACCCAGAGACTCATACAAGTCCCCGATAATTTCAATGACATTCGCCAAGCATACACAGTTTGCTGGAGACGGTCAAGACCACTATACATGTCTCGGCGCACGACACCGTGCTTATAGTTTCGTTGTCAAAGTGTCTGCCTTGATCCTACAAGGCAACGCTTGCTCCAATGTTCTTTCTCTCTGCAGTCCGAGCTGTCTGTCCACAAGCCGAGATTGATTGATGTTGCTTTTATCGCTCCGTAAGAAATATTCTAGTAGCTTTGCTGGAAGCTCTATGTGCTCGAACCTTTTCTTTAGATTCGTGAATATCGTTTTTATTCTGTTTTTTTTTGTTTTGTTGTTGTAAGGTCTCTAACAAAGCCTTTCTCCCGCCTCTCTCAACCAGGCTCCTGTGCCTGGTTGTCTCCATTCCTCTTGTGTGCTGATTGTACATGTGTGCTTGTGTGTGTGTTGCTCGCTGATTGCCAGCACGTGGTACCTGCCCGTGGCAATCATTCGGGCACGCCACCACCAAAATGATCCCGTATCTCCAACACGGGAGCCAAAAATTGCTCGACCACTGTTCTGTCGATTTCGCCGTCCACGGAAACCGTGGAAAACACGCTGCCTCTGTCTGTCGAGATGTAATTTTGCCGGGCACTGCACGCGACCTAAGGCCACTCTCCCTGAAATTCGTGCTGTGGGATGCGGTGGGGTGACTTGTTGGTGCGCGGCTCGGGCAACATGTTTGATTCGCCCCACATTTGCACGCTGCCATCCTCATGACACACGCGGCGCCGCTGCCATTCGCGGTCAAAGTCTTCATAGTGTTGCCAAACTGCACGACATGCGTGGGGGTCACACTATGCGTTGCGTCAGGCTCACCGCAGGTGGATGACGCGTACTGTCCCAGCTCACAGTAGGCGTTGCGACCCCACGAGTACAGCCGCCCGTACTCGTTGATGACAAAAGCGCACCTCATACCCACGGCAACTGACATGGTATTGGGCACACACCAACTGTACAGCGTTCATTAGAATATTCACGACACGTGCGGCACAAGCACAGTTACAACAGCAAGAACTATTTGCAGCAGTGGCTATATATAAGGATACTCAGAGTGGTCAAATTATCATGGCTGTTGCATACGGTGTGGGCGTCACGCTTCTCACCACCGAAAAAGATGATTTGTACACGTTTGGCCGCAACGACACATAGCTCCTCTCAGGCTGTTTTGTTTGCAGCAAACATGAGCACCTCACCCTCGGCGACCACGAGATCATAGATGGCAAAAATTGCGACGACCACGCACACACACCCAAGCATTGCTGGCCAAACAAACGAACACACTGTCATGGTTCTTGACAACAGGGACTTGATGCTCTCGTGGTCTGGGGCGGGGTGTGGATCGTGGATGTGTCTCTTTGTGCTCCAGCATCGCACGCAGCTGCTGCAAAAATTTACACACGGGGATAACTATTAATAGACAATTGCATGCTAACGATTGATAAAGTCTGCTTTACCAGGCGATGGCACTGCCAGGAATATTCTGGCACACATATCAGACTGCGAACGCGGCATTGTGAGGACGGAAGGACTGAGCTGCGCTGTCAACACTGAATTGTGCTGCAAATTTATGTCAAGAGAATCAGGGACCTGAAGGCACGTGGCCTGTTGAATTGAATTCAAACCAAACTGTCCACGGTGCGTGCGCTGGTCATTGCACAAGAACGTACAATGGTACACGACCCCGACAACAACGTGTTCGAGCACACACACGGAATGTCTGACTCGAGTGTTATTTCGTTTCTGTGTGAGGATCTCTTGCTGAAGGGAGACGAGCTTGACCTTGCCACTCTGAAAACGCAAGTGCTCATCCTCCCACGTCATGCGAGGGTTTCTCTGGACGTTGCGAGTGGTCTCTGCATCAAATCTGTGCTTCAACACGTGACGTGCTTGGCAATTTGCGGAGATATGCACCACGAAGCGACCCAGAGTATGAGGGCCATGCCGAGCAGCGCCTCCACCGCGTTGGGATCAGAGAATTGGTGGTCTTGGATTTCACTGCAAAAGTGTATGCGTTTAGGGGAAATGATCCGCGTGAGTTTTTTGCTAGAAGACAATATGAAGAAGCGCAGAATTCTCCCTGATGAGTGCATCAAAGAGGTGGTGCGCGATGTCGTGGGGCAAGTGCGCACAGTGGTGGCCAAAATGCAATGCGCCGGGGGGCAAACAATGCTTATGACCATCAACCAGCGAAAAAATGCGGCCACGCCCAGCAATCTCCAGCCTTTTACAAAAATGGTGGGCCACATCATGATTGAGTTGATTGATACGGCAATTCTGTGCACTGACCCTCCTGCGCACGCAAACAATACGTATGGGCTCTTACGTATCAATTTACTGGATCTGTACTGCAACCAGTACATGCAGTGGCAGCACACTTCTCCCGGTAACCTTGGTGGGAGGAACGAAAGACTGCTGAGCCACCGCCATGAGAACGTTTGCCACATTCAGGAGAAAAAGAAGCTGATGATGCAGACCATCCACCAACACGGGAGGCAGATGGTGTATGAGCCTGTTCAGAAAATGGTGACCACTGTGAGCGGGCTTGTGTGAGTTTTGCCTGCCAGTGACATGCAGCACTGCACAGAGCAGCAACACTCCCAGTTGCAAAAACGTCTTGTGATGCTCAGCCCCAAAATGGGGAGCTGCGCGAGTCCATGCAGCGCCAGCTGACCAAAGACCCCAGAATCCATTTGCTGCGCCACACTACACAGTACATTGCAGTACCAGATGTGCCGTAGTCTCCACAGTCGTGTTTGATTGCGACGTCACTGTTGGCTGTGTTGCAAATGGAGGTGTCGTGGCCATTGACTGCAACAGCGACAGCGTGAGTGGCATGCACGAGCTCTGCAGCACTTACACGAAACTACACAGTGATCACTATCATGTGCTCCAAAATTTTGGTCCTGTTTTGTCCAACAACACGCCAGCCAGCGACCCTCACTACAATCTCATTCACAGACTTCGTGAGTATCTCACAATCACATATGTCACATCGTACACAGCCTGTGGGTATCAATCTAGCCTGGACCGCGGGCGTGGCCACCGACTGGCCGGATTGGTGGTATTTCCGGGACCTGTGGAGCATTGATGTGCATAAAAGGGCATCTGTTGGAACATTGTCCTCAGAAATCAATGAAACACACGTTCAGTGCCATACATGAAAAACAGCTGGTGGCCATCAGCGTCGACTACATTGTGCCAGCTGACGATGATAATAACGACGACGATAGTTATTGGTCGGCTACACTGGGCGTCAACGCTGAAGTCCATTAGCTTTTCGCCCGTGTCAAGATAGTATATGGCAACAATGACAAGACCACATTCTACAGACATGTGGATGTCTCCCTCACCATCAAAAAGCTATCAAGCGCAAGAAAATGGCGCGCAGAGCCATTGAACATCCCATCAACCTCCACGTGCAGATCAGCCCTATCATGTGCAAAATTGTCGGTTCTGCCATCTGAAATAGCAGCACCCCAACTGTAAACGTCGAGGAGCAGCAGAAGATGGATGACACAACACTGCAGGAGGTATTGGCGTCGTGCCCTCGCCTCTCGTATCATACAGTTGGTCAGCCACGAGCTTGTCGACCAGGACGCGAAGCAAAAGGGTTTTCTTCGCTGTTGTACCCTGCGCTAAGCCCCGAGACGCACATGAGCGCGTGTGTCCTACAAAAATACATTTTTTTGTAGATTCGCAATAAACTAAATGGAATGTCATGCAAAATCTTCAAGAACAACACGCACACGCAGAGCCAAGCTTTGTGTATTTTAGTGCCAAGCACACGGGTCGCCCGTTTGCAACATGGCGGCGGGCGAAGACAGTGTGGAGGCACGTGATGAATTTGCTGTGATAATGGTGGCGTGGCATCCACGCTTCAGCAGCGCATCTTCTGTTTCCATGCTCAACACGATGCTGGTGCGGACAATGAATGGTTCAGACGAGCATGCGCATTGAGCCAGAGCAGTGGCGCGCACAAATTCGCGATATGGTCGCGTGGTTGCGCGGTAATAGTGCTGCATCAACCAATCTGATGCACAGCATGAAGTACCAACTGTTTATGGACCTCTCTACACGCCACTGGCTGCGCAGTGTGTTTGGACATCCGAGTCTACCACGTACTGGCCTCGTGGTGACTGCCCCAATGCTCATCCAGGCCCTCCAGGACGGGGGTGATTCTATGTACACGTTGGACAACCTTGACGAGCCCCTGCTGTTTTTGTTTGTTATGTTTGATGTTGAGACACGCGCTGCCACCAATGACATAGATGAAGGCGTTGCACGTCACTACATTCGGCCTACCGCAAGGTGCGACAGTAACAGCCTGAGTGTGTTAGTGTTCAGCTCCCTACTCCACAACAACTCTTTTGTTTCTCCAAGCTGTCGCAAGACCACGACCAATGGCAGCAGATTAGCTATTTATTCAACAGTCACCACAAATTTTATTGAGAAACCCATCCATTTGCAGATGATGCAACAAAACTTTGCAAAGCATGCAGTGGAATCTCATATCCATCTACGCAAAATAGGCAACAAGTTGCAGGACATTATGCTTTTCTGGAATACGATTCATGGTGACCCAGCGTTTCAGACAGATCTCATGTTTACAGTGAAACGCGTGTTGTTGGCACCTGTGTAACCCCACGTCGCCCTTTTTTACTCTCTGTGTCCCTCTCCTTGTGTCGTTCGAAATGTTTCGGGGTACATTATTGCAAAGAGTTGCATTACAACGTTTATGTTTGAACTACTGTGGGGTGTAGAATCGATGAAATTTACACTATATAAACCAGCATTGTATCTGCCCACAAGCGTTGTGGCAGATGGCAGCCGCAGTGGGTCACAGTTTGTCTAGACATGCGGCCACAATAATGTGGGGCAGATCAGGCCCCATCTTCTGGAGCACAGCAACCATTTTCTAGAAATAGAACCAAAGTTTTTTAACAACAGACCAACCAGCATGATTGCGGCAGGCTGCTGTCACAGTTTGGCACTCGCAATAGTGGCATCCCTTGGACGTGGGGTTGAAATTGCACTGGCAATCTTAGAGTTGGTGAGCCTACACACCAGGACCATGTTACTATCCCCAGGCTTCTGCCCGAATTCAGGGGGGGTGTAGCCAGCTATATCTGTGCATGATGACAATACATGTAGTCACAGTCAATGGTAACTTGTGGTCATGTAAGGACAATATGACTGGTGTTCTTGGCGTTGGCACACACAACAATAGTTCAACAATGCAAAACGTGGGAGGTGGAGACATGTTTGGCCCTGGAGGCGCTTGAATGGATTCCTGTGGGCATGATCACGTCCTGATTGTCTCCTGCAATGGAAGACTGTGGAGTTTAGGTCTTTGGGTTGTTTGGTTGCTCAACTCGGCACAAACTTCCCGTGGTATTCAGACAACATCTGGCCCCGCATGATTGAAAGACTTGGACAGGTCTTTTTGATTTAAATTGCTTTTATTACTGGAAACAGTAGTTTAGAACTCTTGCTTGAGGGTCTATGTGCTCAAATCCATGTGAATCTGAGTTGACGTGTTTTCGGCCTGAATCGAACTGGGGACCTACGGATTCCTAAAGTGCTGCGCTTTCCACCACTGAGCTACGGTGACAGACGAATCACT
>Ga0105052_10004880_pt1 | contig 14453 bp, 10 predicted proteins | sample FRY03_FD_78094 | JGI IMG/M metagenome (GOLD analysis project Ga0105052, IMG submission 78094) | Freshwater microbial communities from Lake Fryxell liftoff mats and glacier meltwater in Antarctica - FRY-03 | ecosystem: Environmental > Aquatic > Freshwater > Ice > Glacier meltwater ... | reverse complement strand
TGCCCTAAATTCTTTTCTCGATAATTCTTTAAGTATTTTCATCTGTGCTATTTTTACACAAATAAACAGCTCCAGAACATAAACTATTTACGTTCTGCTACCTAAAGGGGTAACCCTAAAAAATAATAATAGAAGTATGTATTTTTTCTGATCATGTTCTCAAATATACAAATCTTTGTGTATAATGCAATTTAATTATGTGTCACCAGTTTTCACCTTTCGGGATTCACTTTTATAAAAAAGACAATCATGTCGATGTTTTTAATTGAGATGAATGGCTTTTTTAATGTTCTCATTTTACTAGTTCTTCAAAAAATCCATATTTCCTGTCTTCATTTGAGAATAAGCTTTGGCAAGATAGGCAAGCATTACACGCATTGCATCAAACGCATCTTCCGTTTCTGCGCTAATCTCCTTTTTTTGCAGGCGCATCAAAAGTTTCATATACATCGCATGGAAAGCAATTTCAACAAGATTTTTATCTTTCAAGTTAGACTTTTCCTTAAATTCTTCAATCAATGGGTTGGCTCTTTCAAAAAGGTCTTTGTACTTGTGCTCTTCTTTCAACGTCAACAAAGTGTTATGTAAATATGATATTTCAACCATTATATCTTTTAACTCCAACAGGTGACCAGTTTTATGTAAACCTTGTTCCTGCATTTGTTGAATAATGTCCGTGTACCATTTCTTATAGCTTTCAAGAAAACTCATGTTGGGAATATGTGGTTTTACATAATTCTCCATTATCACATCAAAGTCAAAATTATAAGCCCGCACAACGTCTTCAATTTGATACATGTACAACACATATTCAGCGATATTTTCTTTTTGTTTTTGTTGTGCTATTAGCATGTTATTTTTCGATTCATTTTAATTCTTACTTTCTACTAGTTATTTTTCCCCATATCCTTAGCGATCTCATCTTCATGATCATTAAGAAATTGAATAAAATTATCTGTCACATCCATACTAGGTGTTATGAACGCCAATTGTCCGCCTTTGGCATGTGTCAATAAAATATCGATTTTATTTTCTTCGCAAAATTGACGGCTGTAAGCTTCCAATTTTTTTCCTATTACCTCCAAACGATCAAAGGTTTCTTTCTCAAGCCGTTCACCATTTTCTTGTTGATATTTCATGATACGTTGCTCCTTCTCAGCAGCTTTTTGCTGTATCCCTTGAATTTGAATTTGAGATAACAAACCCTGTTTTGCTTGTCCGTCATATGAAGCTATGAAATCTTGGTATTCTTTCGTCATTCTCTCAACTGCGCGTTGAAATGCTAATTGCTTTTTTTGCATTGCAGCATCTTGTTCACTGTAAAATTTGAATTGACTTTTTAAGGTATCTTGATTGTAAAATGCAATTTTCAAAGACCCCATTTTTTTTGCTTCTACTTTTATCGGACCAGCAGTTGCAGAATCATTTTTCTTTTTTTCACCACATCCAATTAAAATGAATGCTGATAAAATAACTAAAGTGACTATTTTTCTCATAAATACATTTGTTATGCTAAATTATTTGTGTTTTTATTTTGAAATGCTTTTTCCCAATCGCTGCGCATACTAACAAATCTTTGCAAGCAATTGCTCAACAATTCTGGAGTAATCATATTTTTGACTTCTTCCAAACCCATTACATCCGCTTCACCAATTTTGAATATTTGCTCGAATTGTCCCAACTCAATTTTCACCATGTATTTGGCATTGTAGTTGAACAATGAAATCTTGTATCGCTCGTGCGGAATTTCTGCTATTAATCTCATTTTTTAAGTTGAAAGTTTGTGAGTTACAAGTTGAAGCGGTTTGCGATTTGGCACGAACCAAACTTGAAACCAGCAACTTGCAACTTTCTACTACATGTTTCTTCTATACTGACCTCCAACTTCAAATAATGCATCAGTAATTTGACCTAAAGACGCGAATTTACAAACTTCCATCAAATGCTCGAACATATTCGTATTTGAAATGGCAGCTTTTTGAACATTGGAAATCGCTTCAGCTGTTCTGTGTGCATTTGCTTTATGAAGATTCTCCAACATATTGATTTGATATTGTTTCTCTTCTTCTGTTGCACGTATGACTTCTTTTGGCAAAACGGTTGGTGAACCTTTTGAACTCAAAAAAGTATTTACACCGATTATTGGGAATTCACCCGTATGTTTCAAAGTTTCATAATACAAAGACTCTTCTTGAATTTTAGAACGTTGGTACATTGTTTCCATTGCGCCAAGCACTCCGCCTCTTTCGGTAATTCTATCAAATTCCGTTAATACAGCTGCTTCAACCAATTCCGTTAATTCTTCAATGATAAACGCACCCTGAAGTGGATTCTCATTTTTAGTAAGACCTAACTCACGGTTGATAATCAACTGAATTGCCATTGCACGACGAACAGACTCTTCTGTAGGCGTTGTAATAGCCTCATCGTAAGCATTTGTATGAAGCGAGTTACAGTTGTCGTAAATCGCATACAATGCTTGTAATGTTGTTCTAATGTCGTTGAAATCAATTTCTTGCGCATGAAGCGATCGGCCAGATGTTTGAATGTGGTATTTCAACATTTGCGCTCTAGAATTCGCTCCATATTTTCTTGCCAAAGCCTTCGCCCAAACTCTTCTTGCCACACGTCCAATAACCGCATATTCTGGGTCTATTCCATTAGAGAAGAAGAAAGATAAATTTGGACCAAAATCATTGATATCCATTCCTCGGCTCAAGTAGTATTCAACATAAGTGAATCCATTTGCTAGTGTGAAGGCCAATTGTGAAATTGGATTTGCTCCTGCTTCGGCAATGTGGTAACCAGATATTGAAACCGAATAAAAATTTCGAACGTTTTTCTGAATAAAATATTCTTGAACGTCACCCATTAATCTCAAAGCGAATTCCGTTGAAAAAATACAAGTATTCTGTGCTTGATCTTCTTTTAAAATATCTGCTTGAACCGTTCCACGAACTTGTGCTAAAGTGTCTGCTTTAATTTTGGCGTAAACGTCAGCTGGTAGAACTTGGTCACCAGTTACGCCTAGTAACATCAAACCTAAACCATCATTACCTTGCGGTAATTCACCTTGGTATTTAGGACGATCAACGCCTTTTTCTTTATAAATCGCTTTTATTTTCGCTTCAATTTCGCCTTGCATTTCATTCATTACAATGAATTTCTCACAATTCTGATCGATGGCAGCATTCATGAAAAAACCAAGCAACATTGGTGCTGGACCGTTTATCGTCATAGAAACAGACGTCATTGCATGTGACAAGTCAAAACCTGAATACAGTTTTTTCGCATCATCCAAACAGCAAATAGAAACTCCTGAGTTACCAATTTTACCGTAAATATCTGGACGAACATCTGGATCGTTTCCATACAATGTCACTGAATCGAAAGCTGTAGATAAACGTTTAGCAGGCATTCCTATACTCACATAGTGAAAACGTTTGTTGGTTCTTTCCGGACCACCTTCTCCAGCAAACATACGTGTTGGATCTTCACCTTCTCTCTTGAAAGGGAAAAGTCCGGCTGTATATGGAAATTCGCCTGGAACATTTTCTTGTAATGACCATCTCAAAATATCACCCCAACCATTAAATTTCGGCATGGAAATTTTTGGAATCTGAAGGTGAGAAAGAGATTCCGTATGCGTTTCAATTTTTAAGACTTTATCTCGAACTTTAAACTCAAAAATTGGATTTTTATAAGATTCCTTCTTTTCGTCCCATTTCTGTAATAAATCCCAGTTTTTTGGGTCAAAATTCAGTTTCTCAGCTTCAAAAACTTCTTGTAGACTTTTGATGAGACGATCTTTATCTTCTACGATTGATGCTTTCAATGTATCAATAGAAGATTGTAAACCAAATAATTTATCGGCAACTATAACTTGAGCATCAACCCATTTGTCGTAGGCACGATTGTTCTCTGAAATTTCAGATAAGTATCGTGTTCTTTCTGGTGGAATCACATATATTTTCTCAGACATTTCGTGTGTAATTTCGAAAGTCGAGTTCAAATCAGATTTTGTTTTTTCAACCAATTTGTCCATGATAACTTTATACAAGCTATTCATCCCAGGATCGTTGAACTGAGAAGCAATTGTTCCGTGAACTGGCATAGAGTCTACTGCTTCCTCCCACAAATTGTGGTTACGCTGATATTGTTTACGAACATCACGAAGTGCATCTAAAGCTCCTCGTTTGTCGAATTTATTTAATGCAATTACATCGGCAAAATCCAACATATCGATTTTCTCCAACTGCGTTGCTGCACCATATTCTGGTGTCATTACGTACAATGAAACGTCAGAATGGTCCATGATTTCTGTATCCGATTGACCAATTCCAGAAGTTTCCAAAATAATCAAATCGTATTCCGCTGCTTTCAAAACATTTAGTGCTTCAGCAACGTGTTTCGACAAAGCTAAATTAGATTGACGAGTTGCCAAAGAGCGCATGTAAACACGATCACTTTTAATTGAGTTCATTCGAATTCTATCACCAAGCAAAGCGCCTCCAGTTTTTCGTTTTGAAGGGTCAACGGAAACAACTGCAATTGTTTTGTCTTTGAAATCGATAAGAAAACGACGAACTAACTCATCTACCAACGAAGATTTTCCAGATCCACCCGTTCCTGTAATTCCAAGAACAGGAGTCGTTGAAGTTTTTGCCATTGCATCAATTTGATCCAAAGTGTCTTTTGCTTCCTCTGAAAAATTCTCTGCAGCCGAAATAATTCGAGCTAGTGCTGGAGCGCTTTTCTCTTTGACATGTTTGATTTCACCATTCAAGTTGTTCCCAACTGGGAAATCACTTTTCTGAATCATATCGTTGATCATTCCTTGCAAACCCATAGAACGACCATCGTCCGGGTGATAAATACGTGTGATTCCGTAAGCTTGTAATTCTTCAATTTCGGAAGGAAGAATTGTTCCTCCTCCTCCTCCAAAAATCTTGATATGTGGTGCCCCTTTTTCCTTCAAAAGATCATGCATGTATTTGAAATATTCCATATGACCACCTTGGTAGGATGTCATTGCAATAGCCTGAGCGTCTTCTTGAATAGCGCAATTCACAACTTCTTCAACAGAACGATCGTGACCTAAATGAATTACTTCACAACCCGTAGCTTGAATGATGCGGCGCATAATATTTATCGCTGCGTCATGACCATCAAATAAAGATGCTGCCGTAACTATTCTTACCTTATTGATCGGTTTGTATGCTTCTACTTTTTCCATAAATTAATTCTAACTATCTAAAATTAGCCTTGCAAAAGTACGAATTTGAGTCAAAATATTGGTCATTCCAACCCACAAACACTCAATTGAGTTAAATTAAATATGTTATACAGAAAATTCAAGGATTTGAATTCAATTGTAAGGTTTCACATAAAAAAATACTAATTATCAAATTTGACAACAATTCTGGCACTTACCCTATGCAAAGTGAGCAATATTTCAATGCGGATAAAGGTTTAGGTAGTGTTTGCAGATTGGTAATCCTTCCTGAAGAAAGTCATGGTTATTCCGCAAAAGAATCTATTATTCACAAGTTATTATAACTTGTCACTTATGACCCTGACTCTTAATGTCCAAGACTATTCAACGATAAACTTCAATAAATGCACCTTCTTTTCGCTTGAAATACGAAGTAAATATGCGCCAGATTGAAGATTGTCGATTTGCAAAACATTACTTGGGATGATTCCTTCTGCAACGATTTTTCCTTGGAAATCCATTACTTGGTATTTTTCTGTTCCAGTTAAATTACCATCAATAAATAATTTACCTTGAGATGGATTTGGGTAAACCAAGAATTTCTCTTCTTCCACTTCCTGAACATCTACCGTGTTTAACGCTAATTGAATAGCAGCATAAGCATTTACTTTTCCTGCTCCCCATCGCAAACTTCCACCGGTTGGAATAACGCCTGTGTTGCTATCCGTTCGCGCTGTTGTTTGAATAATTGTTTTAATCTGTTCTGCTGATAAATAAGGATTGGCATCTAATAATAATGCCACTACACCGGCAACAGCAGGTCCAGACATTGATGTTCCTGAAATTCGAGTAAACTTATACGTTTGTCCATTAAAACTAATGCTAACCGCCGTTGTAAACGAATTATCCGTAAATGAAGATACTGACGAAGCGACACTCACACCAGGCGCGGAAATATCTGGTTTAACTCTTCCATCCAAAGTGGGACCGTAACTGGAAAAATTCGCTATTTGTCCGCCGAGTAAATTTGGTCCGGCATAATAGTTTGCAAGATGCGCTGCAACGGCAATCGTGCTATTGCTACATGCTGGTTCTCCTATTCCATAATTGTGATTTCCTGCAACTGTTCCTGCAACGCCAACTGAAAAAGGCATTCCCCAGTTTCCGACATCAGTCACTAATTCTGTAACATTCCAAAAATGAACTGTTCCAGTCGCGGCGGTCGCTTGCATAATTACACGATAAGCTCCACTTTTATTTTTCACTCTAAAACGAGCATGTGGACGTCCATTTTGAGGATTTGCCGCTTCCATTTCTACTTTATAAAAAATAGTATCTGCTCCAATAACTATAATATCGTCAATTGCAGCTGAGGTTGTTGCTGTTGGGTAAAATGGAGTTGAACCAACTGTAACACTGGAAGAATTCACTATTTTTAAACTCATCGCAAATTCGTTGCCAAACTCTCCCCAAGCACTTATAGATTGTCCCCACATATTTGCATTGGCTGCGTAAGAATAGAAGTCGATTTTAGATTGCACCGTATCCGCTACGAATTGTTTTTCAAGGTGAAAATCAACATCACCATTGTTTCCTCCAGAAGTTACGAATACAACTCCTTGAGCAGAATAAGTGTCAATTGCTTGACTTAACAATGATGTTCCATCCAAGTTTCCAATATGATGCAATCCCCAACTTTGATTGATCACTAATCTTTTACCCGCCGCTTGAGCTTTGTTGAACATCCACTGATACGCATCCAAAACAGATCCAGCATCAATTAAAAAAGTGGCAAATAGAAATTCTGCTTCAAAAGCTACTCCGAGAAATGGTGTTCCTGCTGCTCCTCCGCCTGCAATTCCCGCAACATGGCCACCGTGATAAGCATAACTATAAATATTTGCTGTATCCGAACCCGCCGCAAGCAATGTTGGAATAGTAGAATATTCAGTTCCATAGGTAAATCCAGTTGGATGCGGCCCTGAAGTTTTGTACTGATCCCACGCAGCATGAATTCGAGTTTGTGTCATAGCCGTATCGTAATACATCGGATGCGTATAATCGAATCCCCAATCGCAAACACCAATAAATACATCTTTTCCGGTATATTTTTCTGGTAAATTGATACCTGAATGAACACTATCAGCGTGAATATCTGGAATAACTTTATTCAAATTAGGTCTTACCTTCTTCGCTATTTCAGAATAAGAAATCCCCTTTAAAGAAGCAAAATCAGCCATTCGGTTTAAAGGAACTTTTAAACTAATGATATCACCTATTCTACTGCTGATAATAATTTCTTTCGAGCTTACATCGAACGCGTTGAAACTAGGTTCTACTTTTGCAATAACAGAAATATATGCTTGTCCATCAATTTTATTAATTGGAAATTCTTGCAATAAAGCTTCTGTCACGAAATCATTAGCGGATTTCGATTGATTGGCTAAAATAGACCAATCATTTCTGTCCATCGTTGATAAATGATTTTGTGCGAATACACAAATTGGAGTAATTAAAAGTAATACTATGGAAAGTATGTTTTTCATAATTCTGGATTGGAAAAACAAATGTAGGAAAATCGTTTTGGATTATGAGACAAGTTAGAGATTTTAGGAATATTGCCCAACAAGGTTTTAAACGAGAAAAAACATCAACTGTAACCAATTGTTTTCCAGAACGTAAACAAGTAACCAATTACGAACTGAACTACTCGACTATGCTTAAAAGATCCATTCTAATTGAAAACAAAGCTGCAATAAATGCACAAAATCTTCAATTAATTATCAAAACTGAAAGCCGTGAAACCTCCATTCCAATTGAAGATATTGGCTTTTTGGTAATCGATAATATTGAGACTTATCTCAGTATAAATGCCATGAATTTGATGGTGGAAAACAATACAGCTATTATCATTTGTGGAAGAAATCATTTGCCAAATGGGATGTTTCTGAATTTAAATAGTCATCACATTCAGCAAGAAGTTTTTAAAAAACAATTGGAGGCTAGCGTACCGCTGAAAAAGCAATTATGGCAACAAACCATTATTGAGAAAATAAACAACCAAGGTCAACTTTTAACACAATTGACGGGTGAAGTAAATCCATTAGAATCTTACGCTGGTAAAGTTTTGAGTGGCGATACAACCAATATGGAAGGCGCTGCTGCTGCCTATTATTGGAAAACATTTTTTGATTTCAATTTCAAACGTGAACGTTTTGGCGATTACCCAAACAATTTTCTCAATTATGGTTACGCTATTTTACGCGCGGCTACGGCTCGGTCACTTTCGGGAAGCGGACTGCTCAACACTTTAGGTATTCACCACAAAAGTAAGTACAATGCTTTTGCCCTAGCTGACGATATTATGGAACCTTTTCGTCCAATTGTGGATGAGAAAGTGAGTGAAATAATGCGAAAATACGAAGAGCAAGAATTAAATACTGCCATTAAAGCAGAATTGCTTTCTATTCTCACGCGGACTGTTTATTTCAAAGATGAAAAAAGTCCATTAATGGTTGCTTTACAAAAAACGGCAAGTTCGCTCCAAAAGTGCTACTATGGCGACAAGAAGAAAATAAATTATCCAAAATTATGGAGCTAAACGGTTACAGAATTATGTGGTTGTTTGTATTTTTTGATTTGCCCACGGAAACGAAAAAGGACAGAAGAAATGCCCAACAGTTTCGCAAAAACCTCATCAAAGATGGGTTTACAATGATGCAGTTTTCTGTTTACACACGCCATTGCGCAAGCAGCGAAAGTGCGGATGTACACGAAAAACGAGTGAACGATTTACTGCCGCCACTCGGAAAAGTGAGCATGCTTAGGATTACCGACAAACAATACGGCAACATTGCCAATTTCTGGGGACAAAACGAATTGGGCAAAGCGCCACAACCCCAACAACTCGAACTTTTCTAAAAAAATAAAGCATTAGGACAAAAAAAATGCGCCAAATAAGCGTTATCAAGACTTAAAAGGAGCATTTTTATAGTACGATATTTCTATTCTTTTGTACGCTATTAGAAGGTTTCACAGGCCAACTAATATCGTTCTTTCCAATCTTTAATCAAACCACAACAAAGACCTTATTAAACGTGGCGTGTACGTTAATATCGTTCTTTCCAATCTTTAATCAAACCACAACACGCAAACGTGTTGAATTACTAAAAAAGATTTAAGTGATTAAACGCTGTGAACCGTATGTCAAAGAACTTGTCCCAACTGCCTTAAAAGGTCATCAGGGTTGTTTTGGTTAAACCAAAATGGCAATATTGTAATTATTTCATTTTCCTTATTCAAGTCATATACTACCGTAATGTAGGCATTTACCATAAATTTACGTTGTTTCGTATCAAACAAAAAGGGAAAACTCTCTGGAAATAGTAAAAGTTGGTTTAAATGTGCTTTAAATTGCCTTTCAAATAATTCTGCTTTTTTTATATTGAATTTTTCATTCAAATAAACAATTATTTCTTTGTATTCCTCTTGTGCTAGTTGCGTGAATTGTAAATTCATTTTTGACGTGCTACAATATTTTTCGCACTAAATTCAAAATCTTTCATCGCAAGCACTTCGCCTTTTTGCATTTGCTCTTCTGCCAGTTTCACTTTCTCCGTTAACATCTCATACGCATATTGCTCGGGTTGTATAACCTTCAAAATCGCAATCATTTCATCGATATTGAATTTATTTTCCCTCAATTTTCGATAAAACGTAGGCAAGGGAATTTCCGTTTGCGCACTGATGTACTCCGTTTTATAGGGCGAATCAGAAACTGTTTTATCAAAATTCAAAATAATATTTTTTGTTTTTATCAATTCTAGAATCATAATTAGTTAATTAATCTATCAAATATAGATAAATAATTTTACAATTAAGCTGAATTAATTATCAACCAATTTTTAATCGTTCCTGAAATTCGGCTAATAATACTTCTATTTTGTTTTTCCGCAAGCCCACTCACAACACCTCTGTTTATTTCCATCTGAACATAATCGCGATGTTCTTGTCCTTTTCTATCTTAATCAAATAATTTATTGCTTCGCTTTTACTACTATATTCTTGCTCCGCTACCTGAATTTTTAACCACTCATCGTTTTGTTTGGTAAGTTTGATGATTTGGTTTCGCATAGTTGGAGTAATTAATAATATAATTTATGATTCATTTTTAGATTAGAAAATTTATTATGCCAGTAGTAGATATCGTAAAGTCATATCCTTCTACTAAGCAATCAAATGAATTTGGAGAAATTTTTATCCAAGGAAAACTCTTGTAATCATCAAGATTCTTCCCTCCTTTCATACCCGTTTTTAGCCCCATAAAAGCTGTTATCTCCTTTTTCTCGCGCGCCTCAGTATGATGAAGTAACTTAATACACGAATCCTCAACGTCTAACTGTGTAATTGCGTATAATCTACTATTTAACATCGGCACATCCATGCTGGAAAGTTCCTCAGGGTTATTATTGTACATAAGAATCATTTTACCTTTTGTCAACAAATATTTAATTAAGTTACCATCACTATCAGTTTCAGGAACTATTGGTAGATTATTTTCATTTTTATCACTAGGTTTAAAATAGTCGCCTGCTGAAATATTATTTACGAGTTCAGCTGTTCTATAAATTTTTCCTTTCTTATCTCTTCCTTCATAAATCGCCATACAGTAATTTCCATCATTCTGCCCATACACATGCTGTTTGTGCAGGTGTCTTGATTTTGAAAACTCAACGTGTTTCTTTATTTCAAGCGGGTTTTTCACACTATCTGCATAAATGCGCACTTTATGAATGGCAACACCTTTTTCTTTGTTCATCCAAACACCAATTTCATTGTCAATTTTATTGGCTTGTTGTGCGCTACTTGAAAAAACAAAGACTTTCTCTTGGATGGCCTGTCTAACTCTTTCTTTTACTTCTGGGTCAACAATTTTATCAATATCGCTTGCTTTTAAGCTTTCTAACGATTTTCTGATTACCGAACGAACTTCTTTCGTTTCAGGATCCAAAACTCTACCATAAATTGTATCCTGATGTAATGATCCTCTCACCGTATCGCCTTGCTGCAAACGTGGGATTTTCTCTCCTTTTTCGTCCAATTTGAAAATCACCTTTCCATTTCCGTTCGTTTTTGGTTTCAGTTTCCCGTTAGCATCTTTTTCCATTTCAGCAACAAATTGTTTTTTGCCACGAATTCGCATTATTTTTTTGGCCTGAACTTTCAAATTATCAGGTGTGTAATGAGAAACTAAAATCTCTTCTTCAATTTTCACCAAATCTTCTGCAAAGGTTTTCCACGGTTTTGCTTTTTCGATAATTGCTTTTGCTTCTTTTTTGTTTGCTTCGTCTTCCAATGTCCACGCGTGAGCCAAAACATCATATTTCTCTTTGGTCATGCACGCAATTGTAATTGCATCTATGGTATGATGTGTATGCTTGCTTCTGTCTTTCTGCTCATAGTGTTTTTGACCGTGCTCATCGATAAATGATTTTTGAATTCCCCATTGTTTGCGGAATTCTGCAACCATTCCACCTTTAACGGAAACAACCCTTTTAAAATAAGATTTCAAATAGGCTTGAGCATAACGCGTTATTATTCCAGTATCTGGAATTTGACTATTCTTGAATCCAACCTTAGGTTCTAAACGAACAAAATTCTCATATTTTTCTTCCAAGTATTTTTTCTTGAAATTCAGATAGTGCCTTTTCCTTATGCTTTTGTCTTTTGCATCTTTGGTGGTCGCACCTTTTATTCGTCTTGATATTTGATCAATTTCCTTTTGCAATAATTCTGCCTCTTTTCTCCAATGCGCTACAAAAGGAAGAATCAATTCATGATTATCTAATTCGGAAGGCATTAATTTTTTCTTTATTTCTCGATTAAAATGTTTGCCACAAAGTGTTTTATTTGCTTGCGAATTATCCTGCGAACGACTTCTTGGTATCGTATGTTCAATATCATAATCCGGGTTAGAACCTATAATTTGAGAAATCCCGATGGATCTGGCTTTACCTCCATTAATTGATGGTTCGTAAATCTCTTTCTTATTTTGTTCAATCCACAATTGATAACGCAGAATATCATCCTCTGTCGGTTCAACTTCTTTTTTCGTTTCATCAAGATAGAGCTTTTTAATTTCATCAATATAGCTTAATCGATTCTTCTTGATTTCGTTTTGATAATCTTGAATTCCTTTTCTTTTATTTGCGTCATTCAACTCTCGAGCCATTTCGATGTGCAAATGTGTATTTCTATCTATTTTTTCATCCGCAATTAATGTATTCAGGACTTTACGCAACTGGTGAATTGCTCGCATCGCCATTGGATTCTTGATGGATGACGAAAGCGGACTTCCGAGTTCATGTCGGATGAAGTTTTTATTTTCATCAACTACTTCTTTCAATTTGAATTTTTCCAAATCCGAAGGGTGATAAATTTTCGAAAATTGCTTCTCATCCGAGCAAAAGACTTGTCCGTCTGCGTTCTCTCCTAGTAAAAACTCTTTTACCTTGTCATCAATCCGTTTAATCTTTACGAACTCGAGAGCTTTCAATTGCTTTAGCAGAATTGGCAGCATTTCTAACTCCAACTTGTCCAATTCATTCTCTATTTTAAACCGTTTGACAAAATCCTCTAATTTTCGTTTTAATTCATCTCTAAAAATTGGCTCGGCTTCAATTGAAAAAGAACCTCCATCTTCAATTAGATTTTTAATAATTCCATTAATAATTTCTAATTGCGCATTTTCAAAAGTGTGATTTTCAATTAGATTTCCAATACCCTGTTGGACTTCCAATCTACTTTCTAAATTATTCCACAATTCTTTATCAACGATTTTTTCAAGATTTGCCATAAATACGGCATGTGAATACAAAAGCCCATTTCGCGTATAAGGCAAGATTTTTCTGATTGCGTTCAAACTTAAACTTGCGAAATCCTTTTTTAATCGAATTTTACTGAAAGCTTTTGCCTGTTTTGAATCCAATTTCAATTTTGAAGCAGCAAAATCAATCAAATATTCATCTGATGTAGAAGTTGCCAACAAATGCCATAAATCGTGATAATCTACGTTTCTATTTACATTTTCTCCTTTTGCATTTAGTGTTTGGTAGTTGAATTTCTCCGACTGCCAATTCTCACCAAAAACACCTTTCAATGCAGCTGAAATTGGACAACCCGCAACCGTATCAAAACTATTATAATTAAACCAATACTCAAAGTTTACTTTTTTTGATGATTTGTAAAATCCAAACGTTTTCTTATTAGGAACCAATTCTTTGGCCAAATCTTCAAAATTAAAGTTATCCTTTTTTCTAAAAAACTTAGGTATTATACTTTCCTTTTGTTCTTGAGACAAAAATTGAAGTCTTTCACCATTCACTGCCATTTTTATCGTATTCAGATAATTCCACATTCTGAATTCCTCAAAATCTGGATGAGAAATTGCACATCGGCTGCGGTTTGGTTCGAATGAACATTTACCTATTAATCCTTTTTGTGATTTTAGCGGTCGCTGGTAGAAAATTGCTTTATAAAATTCTTTTGCTAAACCATCAAATCTTTTTTCAGGAAGTTTTTCCAATTCATTGATTTTACCAAAACCTTGCATTTTACAGATTATTTCCAACTCAGCCAGATAATGCTCCTCCCTCGAAGTATAGCTATTTCTAATCTTGGATTTACTATATCTATCATGAAATAGCTGTCCTAAAGTTGCAAAACCTTTATCTTTCATTTCAGCTGTCAAGTCATGAATTGCACCTTTAACTATTCCAAGATTTTCCTTTTGGCTAAGTTTGGCGATCAATTCCTGCTTGGTGATTTCGATACTCTCCTGACTCTTCGAAAGGATTGCAAAAAGGGTTTTATATAATTTTATTAGGACCTTGTCACCTTCATCTTGGTCTTTAATATATCCCGTTGTTTGAGTTTCATCAAAAATACCTTTGTCCTCAAAATAGTTATTTATCGTTTCTTTAATTTCTTGAACATTTTCTAAATCTTCAATTAAACTCAATACAATCGGACTATTTTCTTCTAAAACACCTTCATCAGATTGATCCAAACGATTGCTCAAAAAACCTCTTCTTTGTGCCAAATGGTATAAAGCACGACCGACTTCTAATTGATTTGTTTTCTCCCTACTAGCTTTATCGCGGAAAGCATAAGGGTTTTTATTTTCCTCCTCATTTGTTCTCAACCAATTAATGAATTCTGGATTCACAGGGTAATGCTT
>Ga0105052_10004878_pt1 | contig 14456 bp, 8 predicted proteins | sample FRY03_FD_78094 | JGI IMG/M metagenome (GOLD analysis project Ga0105052, IMG submission 78094) | Freshwater microbial communities from Lake Fryxell liftoff mats and glacier meltwater in Antarctica - FRY-03 | ecosystem: Environmental > Aquatic > Freshwater > Ice > Glacier meltwater ... | reverse complement strand
TCAATCTCTCCACCTAATACTTCACCATCACCAACATTTCTTGGCTGAAATGCACCCGCTTGAGTAGCGAACTGAACAATTTCAATAGGTCTAATGAATTTTTTATAAAATGAACTAATAGAAACAGTTTGACCTAACGCTGGAAAAATCTCCCATCTCACATCAAAATTATGAATATCTGAACTTGTTAAATTACCATCCCAGTAAACAACACTGTCCACATCATTTGCATCTCTAAATAAACCACCAATAAATATTCTTCCTGATAAAGGATCAGAAATTTCAGCAAAAGACAGCTCTTTAAATGAAGGTCTTGCTATTGTTTTACCATAAGACAACCTTAAATTCTGCTTTTCAGTTACTGCAAAAATAAAATTAACCGTAGGGAAAAGTCCAAAATTTTCGAGAACCGTTTTATTATTTAAGACATTATATCCTAATTGATCCTGTCCCGTATATCTATGCGTATAATATTCACCTCTCAAGCCGATGATTGTTTTCAATCTAACCGTCGTATTTACTTCAGTAGAAACATAAGAACTAATATTTGTTATGTTCGAATTAAACTGATTTGGATTTACAGGAATAAAATTTGCATCAATAGTTGTTCCTGATGCTATGTTACCAGTATTACCCCATAAATTAGACTCTTGAAAAACTTCATTAGGATCACCCGTTAAAGTTAAGTTTCTAACATTTACTAAAAATTGATTAATGATATAATCTCTCTCTTTGTAAGCATAACCTGCTCCAAATTTCAATTTAGCATCTCTTTTAAATGCTTTATAGGTTCTTGAAATATGTGTAACTCCAACAATGTTCCTTTCTTCAAGATTTCTCCAAATTCTTTCAGGAAAACCCGCTTCTGTTGATAATATGAAGTTATTATCTCTTATTTCATAACGTGTAAAACGAATATCTGGATCAACAATTTTAGATAGCGTAGGAGAAATTTTCCACTCTATATCCCATTTAGAGTTATAAATACTATGATTTCCACTAATTAACAAATTAGTCAACGCTTTCTGGCTATACTCTAAATTATGCTGAAAACCACTAAAAACTGCTCCTTGATCTGAATTATCATAATCAAATATCCCTGCTTTAGATTCTCCATTTTGAAGATGTATAATATTGATGAAATATTTAGAATTTAATGTTTTTAAAGCAAATCCTCCCATCGTACTAATTAGTACAGAATTCACCCCATAATCACCTTTTTGAAACTCCCTTACTTCCATTTGAGTAACTGAAGGATCACCATTTAAACCATACCTTCCAAAAACTGCATCTTGGTAAAATTCTGTAGTGTTTTTATAAGATAACACAAAATTATAGCCCAATGTGTACTTTTCTTTTTTAAATTGATTTCCTACATTAGCAGAAACTCCAAAGTCCATACCGCTGTTTTTTTTCATTGCAGCCATAACTGGATTGAAATCATTTAAAATCTGTTTGTAACGAGTAGCTTTATCTCCATTTGGACTCCCAATAACTTCTGCGAAAAATGGGACATTAAATTCTGCCGGAATGTCTCTTTGTCCATTATCAAATCCTAAAAAATCAGTTGAACTTCCTTTATATGTTAAATAATTGGAGTTAAAATGATAAAGTGCATTATAACTACCATCAACAGATATATTTCTGATTCTTTTTGAAGGTAAACTTTTCAATGTGATATCAACTATACCTCCTGCAAAATCTGCAGGTAATTCAGCTACAAAGTTTTTACTAACGATAATATTATCAATAACGCTTGTTGGAAAAATATCCATTTGAAGAGTATTTCTATCTGGATCTAAACCCGGAATATCCACACCATTCAACATTGTTTTATTGTAACGATCTCCTAAACCTCTTACATAAACATATTTTCCTCCAATAATAGAAACACCTGGCACTCTTTTCATTGCAGAAGCAGCATCTGAGTCTCCAATTTTCTTAAAAGCGTCTGATGAAATACCATCAATCATATTCGTTGATTTCATTTTCATTGACAAAACCGCTGTTTCTGTGTTTTGAACTCTATTTGCTGTAATGGTAACAACTTCTTCAAACTCATTCACAACTTCTTTTAATCGAACATCACCAACATCAGTTGACTCTCCACTTTTCACAACTACATCATTGATTACTAAAGCATCTAATGATGGGAATTCAAACTTAATGGAATAAGTTCCTGCAGGAACACTAAGGTTAAATATACCATCAAAATCGGTTAATGCCTTTTTGTCATTTTCAATGACAGTGACTTTTACACTTGGAATCGTTTCAGAAGTAGCATCATCTATTACCGAGCCCTTAATTGTTCCATTTTGTGCTGATAATAAAGCCGTAATAAGCGTGAAAAATAAAGCTAATGAAATCTTTACTGTTTGCATAATTGATATTTTGTTATAAAAAGCGTATAAAATTACAAAACTCGTAGGCTAAAATAGCCTACGAGCGTTGAAAGTTAAATATAATATTTCGAATTTCAATTAGAAATCTGTCAATTGACCTCTTGAAGCTGTTAATGTCCAGTTCATAAATGAAGTCTTAGAAGCTCCTAATGAACCTTTTGAAGTAACACTTGTTGCGTGCACATCCGTTCCATTTTTGAACACTTGAGAAAGAGTTACATTTGCAGGTAAGATTACATTTAAGTTATTGAAAGTTAAGTTTCCTGCTCCGAATGTTACATCAGACCCTGAAGACAATGATAAATCTCCTCTACCATCTGTTGCTGGATCAGGGAATCCAAAAAAGAAAATATTATCAAATGCTCCTCTTGCTGAAGATCTAAAGTCACCTAATTCTGAACTAGCTGAACCTTTTACAGAACCATTCTTAACTGTGTGACCTGCTAAATATGTACCTTCTGGTCCATCAATCTCTAAAGCGTGATCTGTAGAACTTCCACAAACAACGATGAAATTATCTAAAGTTCCAGCCCAAGCTTGATCTGTATCTATACCGTCATCACCAGAAGACCAAACAATTGCATTTTTAACATTAACAGTACCTCCAAAGAACTCAATACCATCATCTTGATTAGCAACTACCTCTATGTTTTCTATTACTGTTCCAGAACCAACACCACCTAATGTTAAACCATTGATCTCATTTCCTTCACCGATATTAGCTCCACCATGACGAATTGAAACATATTTAATAACACCTGAATTATCAGCAGCATCAGAACCTCCGTATAATCCATTTTGATCAGATGGTGGAATACCTTCAATTTGAACTGAAGATGCATCAGCAGAAATAGGAGCATTTCCTAAAACTATTAATCCTCCCCATAATCCATCTAAATCAATATCTAAATTACCACCATCTATTTGACCTGCTTCGATCTCGTCAGCAATAGAAGTCATTATAATTGGACTAGCTTCAGTTCCTTCAGCCATTATTTTAGCTCCTCTCGCAATAATTAATGCAGTTGCATTTGCTCCTGTACCAGCTTGTCCTTTAATAATTGTACCTGGCTCAATTGTTAAAGTAACTCCTGAAACAACAGTGATTCTTGAAGTTAGAATATAAACCTTACCTGTTTCCCAAGTTGTATTAGTAGTAACATTACTTGTAACATTAATTGTAGATTCATCTACTACTGTAGCAGCTACACAAGATCCATCATCTTTTTTCGCTTTAGAGTCATAATTTGTAGCTGTACTATCAGTACATCCTTCTTTCTTACAAGAAACCGCTCCTAAAGTTAGAGCCGATAACATTAAAACACTTAATTTTAAATTTACGTTTTTCATTGTTTACATTTTTAATTCGAGACAAATCTACTGCAAGCCTAGAAAAAAAATGCAAAGTTTTGGTTTACCTTTTTATTATGAATTATTTACATTTTGTTAACATTGGTTAATACTAGTGGCGATTGTTATATTTTTTATTAGTTTTTTTTTGATTTACAGTTGTTTATGGTGTTAACTTGTTGAGGTGGAGTTTAGGTTAAAAGAGGTATTTCAACGGTAAAAGTTGACCCTTTATTTATTTTGCTTGTTATTGTGATTGTTCCGTTATGCTCTTCAATAACTAATTTAACATAGTATAGCCCTAAGCCAAATCCTTTGACATTGTGTATGTTACCTGTTGGTACTCTATAAAACTTATCAAAAACAGTTTTAATGTTTTCAGGGGCAATACCTATTCCTTGGTCTTCAATTTTAATTTTAATTGAATTATTCGTGTTTTCTGTTGTGACACAAATAAACGTACTATCAGGTTTTGAATACTTAATTGCATTATCTAGCAAATTATAAATCACATTCGTTAAATGCACAATGTCTCCATTTAATAGAGAATTAGTTGCTTTTAAGTTCAACTCAATTTTACCATTGTTTTCAAGCTGATTAAAATCAAACGTATCTTTTGCTTCTTCAATAATAGTATGTAAATCAATAGTAGAAAATGAAAGTGATAGTTTATCTTGTTCTAATTTCGCAACACTTAATACGCTGTTTACTTGAACTTCTAGTCGCTTATTTTCTTTATTAATAATACTTGCATAGCGATGAAGTTTTTCAGGATTATTAGATAAATCGGACTTTAACAACATTTCACTTGACAATCGGATAGTAGAAATTGGAGTTTTCAATTCGTGCGTCATGTTATTAATGAAATCATTTTTAATTTCATCAAGCCTTTTTTGTTTCCCAATAACTAAAACAGTATAGCCAAAAAACAATAAAGAAATAATTATAATTGGAACAACAAATAGCCAAGGTGTATATTTTTCCTTATTCTGAATGAGTGATTTTACGGAAATATTCGGGAAATAAACGGTGAAATAATGTCCGTCTTTTTTCCATGAAATTGCTTCCAACTCAAAATCTGATGAATTATCATTAGAATAGAGTGAGTCATTTGTATATTTAATTGCCTTCCCATAAACTATAGAATCAGAAAAACAATCATAAATACTGTACTGGAAATCTTGAAATATTTGCTCTTCGTATAATGCCTTTTTCAATAAAGACTCAAGATAATATGGATGGAGATCTTCATTAATATCTACTGTGTAATAGTTTGTTTGAACTTGTTTTATTGCTCCATAGTTTGCAAGCGGATTGTTCTCCGTTTTTGTAATCTGATCTAAAACCCTTGAAAGCGCGATATAGGTTTTTTCGGTAAACTGCTTTACAAAAAGGGAATCTTTCTTTTCATTGATTTGAATATTCGTGTTTTGTATGGCAATAGATTTCTTAATCCAGCTAACCTGAATTAAAAGCATACTGATTAGACATAAAATTCCAAACAGAATAATTAAATGAACTCTTTTGAATCGCAAAAAAGCAGCTTAACCGATTAGATCATTCCAAGCAATGATTCCACCTTCTAAATTATATAAGTTATCATATCCATAACTTTGCTCTAAAAACTGTATAGCATTAGCGCTTCTCATACCTGATCTACAATGAACAATTACTTTTTTATCTTTTGGAAATTCTTCAACTCTATTAGGTACTTCTCCCAATGGAATTAAATGACCGCCCATATTATCAGCATCAAATTCATTTTCTTCACGAACATCTATTAAATAGAAAGATTCGTTTTCATCCATCATTGTTTTAAACGTTGCAGCAGATACAGTCTTCATAACTTCTTATTTTATTGTTTGGAACAAAAATACAATATGATTTATTTGTTCCTGCTATTTTTTAGTTAATATTGGTCTTAGGCATATAATTTAACTTAAATTATGTCTAAATTTGTTATTGAAATGAAAAAATGGATTGTATATTCTTTTTTGATAGGCTATTTATTTTCAGCAACTGAATTATCAGAATTGTTGAAGATAGATCACATCTTTTCACATTTTTCAGAACATCAATCACAAACCAAAAATTTATCGTTTTCAGGTTTTCTATACATGCATTATATTAATCATGGTAATGCAAATGGTGATACTGAAAAGGATGAAAATTTACCTTTCCATTCTCATTCGGATTCGTGTGAAGTTAATTTTAACATCCCTGTAGTGCTACCAATTACTACTTTTAACATTGAATTTATAGCGTTCAATGGATTTGACAAGTCCAAAATTATGCTGTATCATCCTACTGATAAACCTAGTACATATCTAAGTAGCATTTGGCAGCCGCCTCAATTGGTTTAATAGACGTTAAATGATAAGGAGAATCCTTATTAAATGTTTATTAAATACGAAATCAAATGTTAAATAAAATCATTTCATTTTCTATTAAACAAAAACTAATCATTGGATTATTCATTTTGTTTTTAATAGGTTATGGTAGTTATGAAGTTACTCAACTACCTATTGATGCTGTTCCTGACATCACAAACAATCAGGTTCAAATAATTACTTCTGCTCCATCATTAGGAGCAACCGATATTGAAAGGTTGGTTACTTTCCCCATTGAACAGGTAAATAGTAATATTCCGGGACTATTAGAGTTGAGAAGTTTCTCTCGTTTCGGCTTATCTGTTGTTTCACTTGTTTTCGAAGATGATGTAGATGTTTATTGGGCACGTCAGCAAGTTCAAGAACGACTTCAAAATGTAAAAGATCAAATTCCAAAAGGAGTTGGTATTCCAAGTCTAGGGCCAATTACAACTGGACTGGGAGAAATCTATCAATATATTGTAAAAGCTAAAAAAGGCTACGAAGAAAAATATACTGATACTGAATTAAGAACCATTCAAGACTGGATCGTTCGAAGAGATTTACTTCGTGTTGAGGGTATTGCAGACGTAAGTAGTTTTGGTGGAAAATTAAAGCAATATGAGATTGCAATTCACACTGATAAATTAAATGCTTTTGGAATTACAATTTCAGATGTATTTAACGCTGTTGATAACAACAATGAAAATACTGGAGGTGCTTACATTGAAAAACAATCGAGCGTTTTATTTATTCGTACAGAAGGGCTAATCAACAGCATAGAGGATATTGGGGCTATTCCGATTAAATTGAATGCTAATGGAACACCCCTTTTGGTACGAGATGTTGCTGAAGTGAAATTCGGACACGCAATTAGATACGGAGCAATGACCTATAATGGTGAGGGCGAGGTTGCGGGTGCGATTGTAATGATGGTGAAAGGTGGCAATAGTTCTCAAATTATAAAGAATGTAAAAGAAAAAATTGCTGAAATTCAAAAAACACTTCCCGAAGGAGTAGAAATTGAGCCGTTTTTAGATAGAACTAAAATGGTGAACAATGCCATCTCTACTGTTGAAACAAATTTACTAGAAGGCGCATTGATTGTGATTTTTATTTTGGTGATTTTCCTAGGGAATTTTAGAGCTGGACTTTTAATAGCAAGTGTAATTCCATTGGCAATGTTGTTCGCAATTATTATGATGAACATGTTTGGTGTTAGTGGAAACCTAATGAGTTTAGGCGCTCTTGATTTCGGATTAATCATTGACGGAGCAGTTATTATTGTGGAAGCAACGATGCACCAGTTAAAACATTCTAAAAAATACAATCACCTCAATCGCTTTAATCAGAATCAAATGGACACTATAGTAGGAGATTCTGCTTCTAAAATGATGAACAGTGCCGTTTTCGGTCAAATTATAATTTTAGCAGTTTACCTTCCTATATTTTCGCTACAAGGAATTGAAGGTAAAATGTTTAAGCCGATGGCCCAAACCGTTGCTTTCGCTTTAATTGGTGCTTTTATTTTATCGCTTACTTATATTCCGATGATGAGTGCTTTGTTTTTATCGAAAAAAGCAGCTACTAAAAAAACGATTTCGGATAAAGTAATTGAACAGTTAGAACGATTTTATGAAAATAAATTATCAAAAGCTTTGGGCAGGCCTAAATTAATATTAGGATCTGTTATAGGTTTGCTCATTGCTGCTATTTTTATCATGACAACTTTAGGTGGCGAATTTATACCCACTTTAGAAGAAGGTGATTTTGCAGTTGAAACGCGCGTATTAACTGGAACTAGTTTACAAGGCTCTATTGATGCTACACTAAAAGCTGAAAAAATATTACTCGAAAAATTTCCAGAAGTAATTAAAGTAGTAGGGAAAACCGGAAGCAGTGAAATCCCTACTGATCCTATGCCCATGGAAGCTAGTGATTTGATGATTATCTTGAAAAACAAAAAAGAATGGGTTTCCGCTACAAATTTTAACGACTTAGCTGAAAAAATGCAAAAAGAATTAGAGGTCATTCCTGGTGTTACTTTTGGATTTCAATACCCTGTTCAAATGCGATTTAATGAATTAATGACGGGTGCTAGACAAGATATTGTATGTAAGGTTTTTGGTGAAAATTTAGACACTTTAGCTAAATATGCGAATCAATATGGTAAAATTATTCAACACATTGAGGGTGCAGAAGATTTATACATAGAGTCGGTTACGGGTATGCCTCAAATTGTGATTGAGTATAATAGGGAAGCAATTGCCCAATATGGGTTAGATATTAGTTCTATTAATAAGGAAGTAAATACTGCTTTTGCGGGTCAACATGCCGGAATGATTTATGAAGGTGAAAAACGATTTGATTTAGTAATACGCTTAGATGAATCAAAAAGAGATAACTTAAAAGATGTCCAAAACTTACTGATTTCAACTCCAAGTGGTTCGCAAGTTCCTTTGTATGTGTTTGCGAAAGTTGAAATTACAGAAGGTCCAAATCAAATTCAAAGAGAGAATACTAAAAGAAGAATTGTTGTTGGGTTTAATGCTCGAGGGCGAGATGTTCAAAGTTTAATGGAGGAGTTGAGTGAAAAAGCAGCTACTCAAATAAAACTACCAGCTGGATATACGGTTGATTATGGTGGGTCTTTTAAAAACTTAGAACAAGCTAAATCTCGACTTTCAGTTGCTGTTCCTGTGGCATTATTACTTATTTTTATTTTACTTTATTTTGCGTTTCGATCTGTTAGACAAGGATTACTCATCTTTACAGCCATTCCACTTTCTGCAATTGGAGGTATTTTCGCCTTAGCCATTTTAGGACTTCCTTTTAGTATTAGTGCAGGTGTAGGTTTTATTGCCTTGTTTGGTGTAGCAGTTTTAAATGGGATTGTGTTAATTGCCGAATTTAACAGATTGAAAAAAGAAGGATTAACCGATTTATCGAGAATTGTTTTAATGGGTACTAAAATAAGAATGCGACCTGTATTAATGACTGCTTTTGTAGCGTCACTTGGATTTTTACCAATGGCTATGAGTCATGGAGCTGGAGCAGAAGTGCAGAGACCATTAGCATCAGTAGTGATAGGTGGATTATTATTAGCTACATTTTTAACCTTGTTTGTACTCCCAATACTCTATGTCCTATTTTCTGGAAAAGACAAAGTGAGGTTAACTACAGAAAAAATTATCCCTGTTTTAATAGTGATTGTTGGGTTCAACTTTTCCGTAAATAGTCAAACTAAAATTGGTTATCAAGCAGCGATTGATTCTGCACTACTAAATAATTTACAATTGAAAAATTCTGCGAAATCAGTAGCATACCAAACACAACTCATTTCTTCTGCTTATGCCTTACCTGCAACTGACTTTTCTTTTCAATACGGAAGGTTTAACAGTTTTTATATGGATAATGGCTTGAATATTTCTCAATCAATGGATTTCCCAACAGTCTATAAAAAGAAAAAGGAGGTCAACAGCAGTTTGGAAAATAAAAGTAAATTTATTTATGCAGTAAAAGAAAAAGAACTCAAACAGCAAGTAGGTTCATTGTTTTATTACCTGATAAATTTAGTCGAAAAGGAAAAATTACTAAAAGAAATAGACAGTGTTTATGCAGCGTATTTAAATGTTGCCATTTTACGACTTGCTGTAGGTGAAAGTAACATCTTAGAAAAAACAGCAATTGAAAATCAACGCATTCAGATTTCGCATCAATTGAAATGGTTGTCAGAAGATCTTGAAGTAAACAAAAAGCAATTTCAGTTATTATTAAATACGACTACCGATTTTATTCCTGATGAAAACGATCATTTAGTACAACTCAAAGAAACTGTTTCAAATACTTCCGTCGATAATCATCCGCAACTAAAATTGGTTCGTTCTGAAATTGAGATTGCTTTAGCAAAATTGAACCTTGAAAAAGCGAAAAGAGCACCAAGTTTAAATGTTGGCTTAAATTCTATGACAATGTATGGGACGGGAAGTAATAACTTATCGTACGATTATTCAACACGTTTTAGTAGTTTTCAAGTAGGATTATCATTGCCAATATTCACTAAACAGTCGAATGCTATTAAACTAGCCAAGATTGATGTTGAAATTACTGAAAATCAGTTAGAAATTGATAAAAGAAGTATTTTAAATAAAATTGAAAATGCATTATCTCAATATGATACTCAAAAACAAATTGTTGAAGAATTAGAGCGTATTGCATTGGTAAATTCGGATTTAGTTTTCACTGTAGCCAATCAACAATTTAGGAATGGTGAAATTAATTATTTAGAATGGGCGCAATTAACCAATCAAAGTGTTGGTATCAAAGCCAATTATTTAAACGAAATATTGAAGTTAAACGAAATTAGTTTTCAGTTAATTTATTTAGCAGAAACGTTATAGCGTAACAAATAAAATTTAAAACACACTAAGATGAAAATTAAAAATATAATTACAGCTTTACTAAGCTTATCGCTTTTTGCAGCATGTGGAGATAAAAATGATGATACTACAACATCAAAAACAGAACCTGTTCAAACAAAAGAGATTGTTAAACTAACAGATGCTCAAGTTCAAAATGTTGGCTTAAATTTTACAAATGTTTCTGAAAAAGAAATTTCTAGCATTTTAAAATTAAATGGTAAAATTGATGTGCCGCCACAAAATCTTGTTTCGGTTAGCATTCCTATGGGAGGATATTTAAGGTCAACCGATTTATTACCAGGAGCTGTCGTTAAAAAAGGACAAGTAATCGCCACATTAGAAGATCAACAATACATTCAATTACAGCAAGATTATTTAACGACAAAAGTAAAGTATAAAACAGCTGAAGCTGAATTCAACAGACAAAAAGAATTGAATATTAGTAAGGCTTCTAGTGATAAAGCGTTACAAATTGCTGAGTCAGATTTTAAAACGCTTCAAATTAATTTAAAAGCATTAGATGAAAATTTAAAAATGATTGGATTAAAATCGAATCAATTAACAGCAGAGAATTTATCGAAACAAATTTCTGTTTTTTCTCCTATTGATGGATATGTTTCTAAAGTAAATGCCAATATTGGAAAATATTTAACGCCAAGCGAAGTCTTGTTTGAATTGGTAAATGTGAGTGATATTCATCTTAACTTAAATGTGTACGAAAAAGATTTACCCAAATTAGCAATCGGACAAAAGTTAATTGCATATTCCAACAATCAAAAAGAGAAACAGTATAAATGTGAAATCATCTTAATAGGACATACATTATCAATGGAGAAAAACACAGAAGTTCATTGCCACTTCGATAAATATGACCTTAATTTGGTTCCAGGCATGTACATGAATGCTGAAGTTGAGCTGAAAAAAATTAAGGCTAATATACTACCCGAAGCAGCAGTAGTTCGTTTTGGAAATGATGAATTTGTATTTGTAGAAATTGCTGCCAATCAGTTTGAAATGATCAAAATTGAAACAGGTATTAAAGAGAATGGTATTGTAGAAATCATTAATTACTCCGAAATTGGCAAACGAAAAGTTGTTTTAAATGGAGCTTATTCTTTGTTAATGAAATTGAAAAATCAAGAAGAAGAGGAGTGATTTAAAAAGCAAACCATTTAATTCTACCGATTTTGTATTTAAATAGTGCCTGGTCGGAAATTGACTATTTTTATAATGAAATAAATTGTCGAGGAGATTTTTAATTTCTTTATATGAGTTGATACCTGAGCATCAATCGAAGATAAAAAATTGAAAAGATTACGACAAGAATTTTATTTAATTTAGATGAATTTCCGTACAGACACTAGATAGTCTAAAAACTGTTAGTATAATGCTGGTAAAATTTGAAAATAGTACTACAGCAATACAGCTATATATATCAGTGTTCTAAATTTTGTTTCCTTCGTTAGGGAAAATTATAGTTGGTTTAAATGTTTTCGCTTCTTCAGCATCAACAAACGCATAAGCAATAATAATTACGATATCACCTACTTGTGCGTGTCTAGCTGCTGCTCCATTAAGACAAATTGTCCCACTTCCTCGTTCACCTTTAATTACATACGTTTCTAAACGAGCACCATTGTTATTATTTACAACTTGAACTCTTTCTCCTTCTAAAATATTAGATGCTTCCATCAAATCTTCATCGATAGTAATACTGCCTACATAATTTAAATTTGCATATGTCACTGAAACACAGTGAATCTTAGACTTGAACATTTGTAACATCATAACCTTACCTGTTTTATATACATTGCAAAAATAAGCATACTTTTTTCACTTTATTTGATCTCTTATTTATTAATTATGACTTAATTTTCATTTTGCATTAAACACATGTAAATAATCCCGATCATATATTCACTTTGAAGTCAAAGATAACTATGTTTGTTGTAAAATTATAAATAAGCATTAATACCAATGCTCATACACACCATTTTTAAACAAAACACCTTCTTCCTCTAAGAATGACTCCTCTAACGCTTCTTCAAAGTCATTATCTAAAGAAATTATTTGATCTGAAAAACGCACATTTTTCCCTTTTGGAATTTCAATAATAATAGTCACATTTTGCCCCCTCAATTTATCTTTTTTAGGATAAGTAAATTCTGTATCTATTAAAAGAAAATTATCTTTTAAATCCACTTTATGCTGAATGTGTTTTGCTTTTTCAATCGCTAATTTATGAACAATGGAACGCGCACTAAACCTTTGAGAGATGTGATACATAGAGTCTTTTGAAGATCTGTAAATAAAATTAATCTTATTGTTTTTAATGTTTTCACCCTCAATATTTAAAAACCCTTCAAAACCATCACTTTTCACAACAAATTCGTTGTTTAATTTCTTTAAAGATGTAGGTGTTTCGATGACTAATTCTGCTGTATTAACATTTCCAATGGTACGCTCTATTTCACCTTCAATAGCAAATTGACTTCCTGACTTAGCAACTGTATAAGTGCAAGAAATAATGGAAACAACTCCAGTTATAAAAACAACTATTAAAAGTAATTTAACCAACTTTGTTTTTGTGTTTAGTATTAATTTAACACCTAATATAAGCGAGAATAGAACAAGACATAAACCAAAAATGAACCCGAATGTTTTCAACCAGACAAAGTCGGAAGGATCCTCAATAAATAACTCATTTATATCTGAAAGAGACAAAAAATCAGAATGTGAATCCCAAGAATTAAACCTCATATTTACAGTTCTGCTAATTGGAATAAATGCTTTATTGAAGAATCCATAAAAAATCATCGTTACCAAAGAAACACATCCAAAAATTATAAATCCAATTCCTATAAACACACGAATCATTGATGCCAAACCATAAATCTTATTCGACAATTCTCCATCTTTTCTAAGTTTATTCGCAAATGATTTAGATTCATTTTTGATGCGATTAGCAGCCGATTCAACCTCTTCTTTCACCGTATTTATAGTGATGTTTTTACCCTGCATCCTCAACCTATCGATTGATGAATTGGCTTTCGGTGTCACCAACCATATTATTAAATAAATTGGAAAACTAAATCCAACAGTGAAGAATAAGAGTAAAAATAAAATTCGTATAAAAATTACATCAACTCCAAAATACGAAGCTAATCCACTACACACTCCTGCAACTTTTCCATTTTCAACATCTCTAAATAATTTTTTAGAAACTGAAATTGTTTCTGAATTTTCATTATTTGTATCAGCCTTTGAAACATCATCCTCATCGAGGAATTCTTCTGGCTGGCCAAGTGTTTTTAGAATCAGTTCAATATCCTCTAATTCAACAACTTGTTTATTCGTAGTGATTTTTAAACTACATAATTCTGAAATACGGTATTCAATGTCATCGATAATTTCTTTACTATCATTTTCATTTTTCAAACTAGCTGTTAGTTTTATTAGATATGACTCTAAAAGAGTATAAGCATCTTCTTCAATAATAAAATTGATCCCTTTTATATTTACGGAAATTGTTTTTTTCATCTGTAGATTATTTTTTTTCTATGATTAAGGAAATGGCACCATTTAATTCAATCCATGTTTTTTTTAATTCTTTGAGAAAAACTTTCCCTGTTGGCGTTAAATGAAAATATTTTCTCGGCGGTCCTGAATTGGACTCCTCCCAACGATACGCCAGCAATTCTAAATTTTTCAATCGAGTTAGTAAGGGATACAAAGTCCCTTCTACTACTATTAATTTAGCACCTTTTAATTGTTCTAATATTTCAGAAGGATATACTTCTTTCTTTTCAATTATTGAAAGAATACAAAATTCCAAAATACCTTTTCGCATTTGAGCCTGTGTGTTTTCTAAACTCATATTTAAATTATTTAATGCAAAGATATATGTAATAATT
>Ga0105052_10004868_pt1 | contig 14477 bp, 8 predicted proteins | sample FRY03_FD_78094 | JGI IMG/M metagenome (GOLD analysis project Ga0105052, IMG submission 78094) | Freshwater microbial communities from Lake Fryxell liftoff mats and glacier meltwater in Antarctica - FRY-03 | ecosystem: Environmental > Aquatic > Freshwater > Ice > Glacier meltwater ... | reverse complement strand
CACAGATCAACCAAGCTGGCAACGCTGGGTTGCGCGATTCCACGTTCAAGTTTGGAGATATATCCCTTTGTGAGACCCGAAAGTCGTGCAACTTCGCCCAAGGTCAGCCGCTGTGCGTCTCGAGAATTCTTGAGACGCTCTCCAAGGGAACTCACCGTTGCAGACGCCTCGGTGAATGCTCTCATACTTGCTCCGAGACAGGGGGAATCGGTGGCCTGTGGAGGGAGTGAAGATCACTGGGTGAAGTGTGACCGGACCTATATGGCGTGGCGGCTACGGCAGCAACCTGACAACGCAACGCAGCTACCGCTTGAAGGTTACCGACATTGTCCGCGCCAAGATGGCGCCACACACCAAGGTTCGCGTTATCCTTTAAAACGCACCAACTCCGATCCCATCAGCAAACAACACCTCGGCTCAGTGGCCCTCGCCGTCGCGCTCATCCAGACCGTGAACCCCGTCAAATGGGTGAAACGTTGGACCGACCAGACCCACCTATTCGGGCGCGCTCCATGGCCTTCTTTAAATCCTCATATTCCTTGCAATTAATGCCACATACCCGAGCCAGTGTGGCTAAATTTTTCTTCGCTAACTTAACCTTTTTTGTCGCGATGAACAATTCACCCTGATACGCAAGGGCCCCAAGATGTTGAGGATTAATAGCCAGTGCCTTCTTGTAATAGATGGCGGCCGACTTGTAAAGCTGCAACTTTCGAGAGCTAAAGCCCAAAAAATTATTAATATCCGCATCTTTTGGAAAATCTTTGTCGGCAATTTTCAATGCCGCCATTGCTGACGAGTAATCCTTTACTGCAAGGAGCGCTCGAACTTTAACCAAATCACTGCTTACCGATTTGTTCGTTACGCCCGATGCCTCAACTGGGGCCAGTATCGAATATTCCGTTGATATCACGGGTTGTGCGAACGTCTCTGGTGTCACGACTTGAGCAGGCGTAGGAATTGGAGCAAGTGTTGGCGTTGGTGTTGGAGCTAGCGTTGGCGTTGGTGTTGGAGCAAGCGTTGGCGTTGGCTCAGGCGTAGCGACTGGAGAGGGCGAGCTGGGTGCTCCCGGAAGGACACCATGTGCCGCTTGTGGTGCCAGCAGAAGCATTATCACGGCTAACAGGACTGACTTGAACATTTCTAAACCGTAACCCACTGCAAAAGAGCCGCAACTTGGTTTGGACAAACCTTTTTGCCCGGGGCAGTCTCACCCCCGCATTTTCATTCAATGTATTGCAGGCTGAGTCGCTGCAACTGGGGTAGTCACCGCCCTACTGGAACGACCACCCGGTCGGGCTCGGCGACCTCACTTGGCCAGTGTTGACACGGCCGATAAATTGGCCATCTCATCGCTCTCTACTTCACCAAAATCTTGGCGCCAGAGGCGCACATCTCCATTGGCATCGTCGGCGCGGTGTCTGGCCATGCCTTAATCGAGGCCATCAACGCCCTGTTTAAGACCGATTGCACGCTCACCAGCATGTTCCGCAACGGACCTTTTACGACTATCGCCGACGTCGCATACACCACCGCCGGCTGAATCTACTGGCGGAAAGATCTTCGCTTCCACGAGAGCATCGAATAGATCCCCCCAAAGAAGCAGACGACGAATACTCCGCTGCCCCAACTATAATTCCCCGATTTCTAGCAATATTCGGCCTGCGTTGAACACCTCGGTATCAATCGAAGAGAACTTAATTCCCATGTAGGCTATCTAATCTGCCTAAGAAAACGAATCCCAAGTCGGCGTCCGGTTCCACATGATCTTTGTTATTATCTGTTTGCGATTGGCGTTTCACCAACGGAGTCACGCAAATGTTGCTGGACAGTGGAATTGCCCTTTGATCGCGTCGGCCCTGTTTAGCCAGTGGAGATCTGTGTGTTGACTCGGCTATTTGGTTCGGCAAAGTCCACCGATGTTGATGTGGTCAATTCTGCGGCGACCTTGGTGGCGAGTTGCAGGCTGATCGGTGCGGCAAGATCGAGGCGATACATCCCGAACCCAAGGTAGCTGCCCAAGGTCAGGGTATTTTTGTTGATGCTAATGACCTTGTTCACACCGAGCACCGGTGTGCTGGAGGTCGGTTTTTTACCCGCTTCGTACCGAATGATGAAAGAGTCGATAGAACCGCTCTGAACCGACATGTGACTTGCCATATTGATCAAAACCAACACTGATGCGGCTTGGGTGGTGGAGTTGCCTTTATGGGTTTGGCGAATCGTGCTGACGTTGAGTTTTTTGAGATAGTTTGAAATAGCAAGTGTGCGTTTGCCCGCAAGGGTTTGGGAAACCGATGGCTTTCCGGTAGAGGTAAATCGGGTGGCATCAACAGGTACACCGCTGGCTAACCTGGCAATTTTTTTGAGTTTCACCGCACTGGCTTTGCTGATTGCTGCGCTGTTCTTGGCGAAGTAGATCAACTGCGCTGACGCTAACGCGGATGCTGCCGTGCTTGTGGTTTGAATTTGCGTCTTGTCCCCCGCTGCGCCGGCGCCGTTAAGGGTAAAGCCCACCGCAATGCTCACGGGGAGTTGGCCCTGGCGAACCATATTGATCTGAATCGAGTGCCTGCCGGCGGGAAGGTTGGGGATGGTAAAGGATGCGGTGAAGTTGTTGTCATAGCCAACGATTCCCGCGCCAACCCAAGTGGGGCTCGAAAGAATGTAAAGGCCGGTGGTTGTCAGCCGCTGCAAGCCTTCTCCCGTGATTGTTATGCGCTGACCGGGCGTCAAGATTTGATTGGTTGAATTCAGCCCGCCTTGACCTGTTACCGCCCAGTCGGATCCCGCGATGGCAAAACCACTGGGAGTCAGTTCAGCCTTGCGCAACTGCACTGGCTGACCGGCTGCATCAATAATCTGGAACGCTCCGGGGGCAGATGCTTGGTTGGAAGCGACGGGGGCCTGTGTCGTGGTGATTTCCTCAGGTGCTGTTGCGCTGCCTCCGGTTGAACCCCCGGATGTACCACCCGAACTTGAACCACCGCCGGGACTACTGCCCGGGCTGCTGGCAGCCGTATAGGTGAAAGCGTTTGTGGTGGTTGCTGCGCCACCCATGGTCGTGAGGACAATGTTGACTTGGCCAGCAGCGCGTGGCGGACTGAAAGCGATCAGTTGAGTTTGGGCGATGACGTAGAACGTTGTTGTGACGCCGCCAAAGGTGACATTCGTTACCGATTCAAGGTTGGTTCCCAAAATCCGGATGGCGTCCCCACCGACCGTGGACCCTGTTGTCGGCGAAATCGAACTGACGGTGGGGGGGCTGTAATAGGAGTAAACATTGGATGCCGTTGCTGTTCCGCCAGGAGTGGAGGCACTGACGTTCACCGTGCCTTGGGATCCAACTGGCGTTGTTACTTGAAGTTGGGTTGGGCTTGTGTAGGTCACCGAGTTGGCGTTCGTGCTGGCGAATTTAACCGTTGATCCGGTGGTGAAGTTTGTTCCATAAATAGTCACTGTTTGATTACCGGCGAGAGGACCACCATTGATACTCAGTGAACTGATGGTGGGTTGTCCTACGTAGGCGAAAGCCGTAACTTGGATGCTAGTCCCGCACGCCGACGTCACTTGAACATTCACATCACCCACTGACTTCGCGGGGGCGGTCGTGGTGATCGTTGTGCTACCAACCACAGTGAAAATTGCGGGTGTACCCCCAAAGGTGACCGAAGAAACTCCAGTGAAATTTTGGCCAGTAATGGTTAATTGCGTTGATCCGTCAGCGGCACCCATACTCGTGGACAGGGAGGTAACTACTGGGGCACTGCACACCGAACCGGTGTAGGTGAAGGCGTTACTCAGTGTTGTTGATCCCCCCGGGTTCGAGGCAACTATCGGTGCACTACCGGTAGAACCACTCGGTGTAATAAAAGTTACTTGCGTATCAGACACGACGCTGACGCTGGCCGCGGCCGAACCCCCGACGGTGACTCCAGTTATTCCCGTGAAACTGCTGCCGGTGAGCGTGAGTGTGGTTCCACCGGTTGAGGCGCCACTGACCGGTGAAACAGAGTTGATCATTGGAGCTGTTGAAAAGGATCGCGCGTACAACAACCTGTTGGGTGAACCCGAACCTGGGTTACCCACCACATTCGGCGTTGCAGCCGAAGTTAAGGCCATTGCAACCTGCGTTGGCGTCGCTGTTCGATTCAATCCCAAATACACGGCCGCGGCTCCCGCCACGTGCGGTGACGCCATGGACGTACCGCTAATCGTTGCCGTCGCGGTCGGGCTGGTGTACCAGGTCGACGTGATGGCGCTGCCCGGAGCGAAAATGTCCAAGACCGAACCGTAATTCGAGTAGGAAGCGCGCGCGTCGGTGTTATCTGTGGCGCCGACGGTGATCGCCGTCACCTCGCGCGCGGGACTCGAATTTGCGGCGTCAACATTGGAATTACCGGCCGCAACCACAACGGTGACACCAAGCCCTACCAGAGCACTAACAGCATCGTCCAACGACTTACTTGTGCCGCCGCCAAGACTCATGTTGACGACAGCAGGCGCCGTGAAGTTGGCCCCGATCCAGTTCAAGCCAGCAATCACGCCGCTGGTATAGCCACTACCCGAACAGTCGAGCACGCGGACCGGGATCAGAAAAACATTCTTAGCGACTCCATATTTGGTGCCACCAACGGTTCCCGACACGTGGGTGCCATGACCATTGCAGTCCACCGTGCTGGTCGACCCGGTCACAGTTGAGATACCGGGGAGCATGCGCGAGGAGAAATCATTATTTGGAGAGATCCCCGTGTCAACGATGTAGGCCCTAACACCAATTCCATCGCTTGCGCAGGAGTAACTGCTGTTCAAGGGAAGTGTTCTCTGATCAATTCGGTCAATTCCCCACGTCACGGGGGTCTGCGGTGTTGGGGTGCAGTTTGCGCTGCCGGGTGTGGGCGGTGTCGGCGGTGTTGGGGTGACCACTAGCTCCGTTGGCCGAATCGCATAGGTGTAGCGGCCCCCTTGAGCGCTAGCGACAGGGAACTTGTTGGAAATCAGGGCGTTAACCCCACCATCAACATAGGGCGCCGTCACATCTGTACTTCTTAAGCGCACCAAAGAGTTGCTCCGGTTATTGGGATCCGCGTAACCGATGGTAAATGTTGCGTTACTTGTCGAAGTTGGCGTGGACACACGGGCGTAATTGAACTCAAGGTCGATGTTTCCACTCCCCTGGTTGATCACTACGAGTTGGAATGACTGCGACGCTACTTTGCTGGGATACTCCCCGACGTTGACCCAGTTGATGCAGTACGCCAACTGGCTGTTTACCGTGATGGCGCCGTAGGTCACCGCACTGCTGTTTCTTGTATCAATGTCGGTGAGCAAAGGAAGAACAAGTGGGCGCAATGTGGTTTCAAGATTGACGCCAAAGTAGGAGGTGAAATCTCCCAGTCCATCGTTAAAAGTCATGCCACCGTTGTTGTTGACAATAATTGAGTTGTATTGCGTTCCAAACCAGTTGACGTTAAATCCCAATGGAAGTGCTCCCGTTGAACCATCGTCAATGTTTCCCAGCGTGTTCGCCGTGCACCCTGCATCGGTTCGGATTGGGGTGGCTTCAATGCTGATCACGCGGTCGGCCTCGATGTAATCCACCCCTGGTTCTACCGAGAGCGCTGCCCGCTGGCTCGGGGTGAGCTGTGCGGTGACCCCTTCAACTCCACCCTGCAGGAGTGACTCAACTAAGACACCCAGGGCGACCGCGCGGCCCTTAATTTCCTCGGCGCTGGTTCCTTGGTCCGCCACCACAATGAACGTGTCGGTTGCGTTTGCTTGGGCTGGTTGCTCGGTCACGACTTCGGTGATGGGGGCAGGGTCCGGTGTTGGAGTGGCCCCTGCTGGGACGCTGGCCAGGGTCAGCGCTCCCGCAGCGATAAGGACGGGCAGGGTCAACAATGTCAATGACCTCGCGCCCGCTATTACCCGCCGCATCCGTTTACCCTTTCCCTCAATTCACGTTGGGACCCAAACTCCACTTAATATACGTGAGATCTAGTCGGGTGGCCAATGCCGGTTCACGACCAATTTTTGCCTCACATTCTCCCCCCACTACGTCCGGGGACCATGTCTCGCGTTTAGGTGACGAATCTATGAGAAATTCGCACGACGTGAAAGGAATCACCCGGTCGTTGTTCAGTCAATGTGGGACCAGGTATGCAGGTCGTGTCGGCCGCTTGCGCGAAGTTGGGCCGACCGTAGCGTGCCCTCATAGTGAAAGCCAGCCTTAGCCAGCGCTCGCTGTTCAGCAATGTTCATCACGTCGGTGCTGGCCTCCACCCGAACGTAGCCCTCCCCGTGGAGGAGTTCGGCAAGTCGTTGTTGGGCGGCGCTGCCGAACCCGCGTAAACGGTACACGGGTGCGATAGCAACCCCAATGTTCATGGCGATCGAACCGTGATTGGGGCCGTAGGCACTAGGACGGGCACTGAGGTTGCCGACAACAATCTCACTGTCACTAATCAACCAGCGACGCAATCCCCTCGGCGATTCAGGCTCTAGCGTGAGGTCGCCCCAGTCGCTATATTCGTCTTTTTCAACGTTCAGTTGGTTGATCAATTCTTGCGGAAGCTGATCAACTTCCATAATGGTGATACTCATCCCAGTATTTTAGAGATGGGACTTCGGCCGACGATATTGAAAACACTTTCCTTGCACATAAACTTTCCAATGATCTTGACCTGCCCCAGCCCAACAATCAGGTTGGGCAAGACGCACGGCTGGTCAGATAAAAACCAGTTCGATGGACGGATGCCCGGCTTTAATGGCAGGCTGATGGTCATGGATCATGACTCCGAACGCACGGCATTGCGCATCTGTCCCCTATGTGAGGCGAACTGTGGTTTGGAACTCCAGATTTCAGGCTCGATCGTCACTTCGGTCCGCGGTGACAAAAAAGATGTGTTCAGTCACGGGTACATCTGCCCGAAGGGTGTCGCTTTGGGTGAGGTGGACGCCGACCCCACCCGGCTAACCACTCCGTTGATTAAAGACGCATCCGGTGCATTGGTGCCAGCCACATGGGATGAAGCATTTGATGTGATTCGCACCCGCCTAGGCGCCGTGATCGGATCCTTTGGCCCGCAATCGGTTGGCCTGTTTCTGGGCAACCCAAATGTACATTCACTCGCAGGTACCTTCATGTTGCCTGCGTTGATTAAATCTTTGGGAACCTCGCAGCGTTTTTCGGCCAGCACAGTTGATCAAATGCCCAAGCAGGCCGCTTCGGCCATGATGTTTGGCACTGCACTGTCAATTGCTTTGGCAGATATTGATCGCACCGACTACTTCTTGGTGTTGGGTGCGAACCCCTTGGTTTCTAACGGCTCAATGTTGACCGCGGCAGATTTTCCCGGTCGGTTGCGTGCGCTACGAAAACGAGGTGGCCGGATGGTGGTCGTTGACCCGATTCGCACCCGGACAGCGGAGTTTGCCGATGAGCATGTGGAGATCCGCCCTGGCAGTGACGCCCTGTGGCTAGCCAGCATCGCTCACGTGCTCGTTGTTGAAAATACTCCTGACTTTGGCGCCGCCGACGAGTGGATTGAACCAGCCGCCGTTGATGCCTTGGTGTCGGTGTTATCTGCCTTCACCCCCGAGGCTGTAGCAACCGTGACCGGGATAGATGCTGGCCTCACCCGCCGGATCGCTGCTGAACTCCTGGCTGCACGCAGTGCCGCGGTGTATGGCCGGATGGGAACAACAACCTCGGGTTTGAGTGTTGACGGGTCCATATTGCCCATGGGAACCGTTGCTTCCTGGTTAATCGACGTGATCAATATTTCCATCGGTTCCTTGGACAAACCCGGTGGCGTCATGTTCGCACTACCCGCAGCCGGTGGACCAACGACCGAAGGAACCTCCGGGGTTGGGCACGGCGTAAGCATTCCTGGGCGCCGACGCACTCGAGTGCGCGGGCTAGCCAGCGTGTTGGGTGAATTCCCCGTGTCCGCGTTGGCCGAGGAAATTGACACCCCTAATACTGAAACCGGCGAGCGCATCCGCGCGATGTTCATTATTGGTGGCAACCCGCTGGTCTCCACACCGGACTCATCACGTCTTCGAACAGCCTTTGAATCCTTGGACTTCATGGTGTCGGTGGACCCATATCTCACAACAACTAATTCATTGGCCGACGTCGTGCTTCCCGTTTCATCACCATTGACCCGACCACATTTCGATGTTGTTTTCAACAATCTCGCCGTGCGAAATCAGGCGCGCTACTCCCCCGCCGTGTTTCCGGTTCCGCCGGGTGAAATGGATGAAGCGAACGTCCTGCTGACCCTGGCCGGAATTGCCGTCGGGATCAATACGGGTACTGAATTAAGTGCCGAATCAATGGATGACATCTTGGCCGCAACGGTTGCCCACCAAGCGGTGAGTGATTCGGCTTCACGTTTATCCGGGTCAACCGTTGACGAGGTCCTTGAACTAGTGGCACCACTCCGCGGTGTGGACCGGATTCTTGACATTCGTCTCCGATCGGGTCCCCACGGACTAACCCTGCAAGACGTTATCGATGCACCCCACGGGATTGATTTAGGTCCGCTGACACCGCGTTTGCCTGAAGTTTTACGAACACCAAGTTCCATGATTGAGTTCGCACCAACCGCGCTCGTTGAAACCCTCGCTGCAGCAACTGCTGCTCTGAACTTTGCCAATGCGGACGCTGTTGGTGGTTCATTTTTACTCGTCGGTCGACGCCAATTGCGCAGCAACAACTCGTGGATGAAAGACATTGAAAACCTGCAAGGTGGTTCGAATCAGCCAACGGCCCAGATGCATCCACTTGATGCGTTAGCTCTGGGGCGCAGTGACGGCGACATGATTTGCGTGGCGAGTGCAACTGGGACGTTGGTGATTGCGTTAGCAATCAGTGACACAGTTTCACGGGGGTGTATTTGCATTCCACACGGTTGGTCTGAGTTCAATGTCAACGTTTTGGTGAGTTCAGAAAACGTGGACCCACTCGGTGGAACTGCCGTACTTAGCGGACTACCAGTAACGGTTTCGTGATCTGCGGTCCGGTAAACGACTGTGCTAACCACTCGTCCCACGGAGCGTTCCACACCGTTAAACCGTTACCGTCATCACCCTGAATGACCGGGGTGTTTTCCACAATCACAACATCACCAATCTCGTTTTGATTCCACCACCATTCCCCGTCCGCCGTACTCATGCCCACACAGCCATGAGACACATTCGCACTGCCTTGACTGCCCGTGCTCCACGGGGCCGCATGCATGAATTCCCCGGAATAGGTCATCCGCATGGCGTATTCCGCGTTAACCCGGTAATACTCCGGACTGTCCCGAGACGTGCCACCAGTTGCTGCATCCATAATTCTTGAACGCTCTTTCGTGATCAAAACTTTGGTCCCTGAACGGGTTTCAAAACCGGGCTTACCGGTTGTCACCGGGATAGACCGAATCAGTTTCCCAGCTTTATAGACATCCATGGTGAAAGTATCTGCGTCAACAACACTCACCATCGATGGCCGAAATGAAAATGCATCCGTTATGTTGGCTTTACCAAAAACGCCTGGCTTTGATTGCACACCGGTGAGATTGAGATCGACTTCAACGTCCATATCGCCCGGCCACAAGTCTTTGGGGCGAAACTCAACCGTTCGATTGTCACGCCATGACCACGCACCGAGAACGGGCGCACTGGTACGAACACTGAGGGCGGCCTCAACTTCGGCTTTGTTATCGACCTTCTTATTGAAAGTAACAACAATCGGCTGGCCAACACCGACAATTTCACCGGCGCTCGGGGTCACGTGGCCGTTGAAGAACTTGTCGGGTTCCAAGGTGGAGAAACGCGAGTTTAGTGTTTTCATTCGCCCACGAGCATCGGCTGCTTGCGCTGCAATCGTGTAGGTCGACGAGTAATCCAGCGGCGCACCGGTTGCCGTCCAGCGTGATCCGTCTTCAGAGAGAATCCCGGTCACGCCACCTGCAGGTCCGACGACTACAACTTGGGTTAACCGCCCGAGTTCTGCCTCAACCACAATTTGCGTGTCGGGGTCGATTTCGGTGCCGCCTTGTGGCGTCGCCGCGATACTTACCACCGGGGTTGGATCGGGGGTAACGGTGCTCAGCATCAGAGTGGGAGTACAGCCAGTGAGGAGTAAAACTCCAGCGCACACGCACACAGGAAAAGTCGTCAAGAATCGGCTGCTCTTGAAGGACATCATCGGCCATCCCCCCGCATCTTTGACGTTGCCTGATTTGTGCGACGTTGTCATTGCACAATCTGAGGGTACGACGTCAAGTGCGAGCATGCGGTTGCGAAACGCCAACCGATCGGCTCAAATGCTAGTGGGCGAATTCGCCACGATAATACTCAAAAAGTAAACCGACCATGGCCAGCAGTAAGGCAGCCACCCCAAGCACAATCAACCAGACCGCGAAGATGAGTCCCACCACAATGGTCACGGTGGCTAATGCAACTGCAAGCGGCCACCACGAATGGGGGCTGTAGAAACCATATTCGGGGTCGGCTTCATCGATCTCAGCATCGAGGCGATCCTCCGGGCGCGGGTAGACCCGCTTTGACGTGTACAGAGCATAGAACGAAATGAGAAAGGCCATCGCCCCGGTGAGCGCGAGGGCGGTCGTGCCAATTTCGTCTCGACTGAAATACCAGTAGACGCCGGCAAGTAACGAGTAAAAAACGAAGCCAATCGCGAACAGTCCCCCCTCGATTTTCACCTCGATTCACCGTCAACAATCGGCGCAGTCGTTGATGCGGGCTTTGCCGGTGACGCAGGTGCTGCGTGGGCACCCGCAGCCGCTAACTCGGGGTGGTGTAGGTCAAACGCCGGGCGCTCAGAGCGAATGCGGGGCAGTGAAGTGAAGTTGTGTCGCGGTGGCGGACAAGATGTTGCCCACTCTAGGGAACCACTCCAACCCCACGGGTCATCAACGGTCACCTTCGGAGCGGTCTTCCAAGTCTTGAACACATTCCAAATGAAGAACAGGGTCGAGATGCCCAGAATTGCAGCCCCGGTAGTCGACACAATGTTGAGGGTTTGGAAACCATCGATCGGCAGGTAATCCCCGTATCGACGTGGCATACCTTGCACACCCAGCCAATGCTGAACCAGGAAGGTCACTTGGAAACCAATGAAAAGCAACCAGAAGTGGATTTTGCCTAATTTTTCGTCCAACATTTTCCCGGTCATCTTTGGCCACCAGAAGTAGAAACCAGCGAACATCATGAACACGACGGTGCCAAAGACCGTGTAGTGGAAGTGGGCTACCACGAAATAGGAATCAGAAACGTGGAAGTTCAGCGGTGGGGCCGAAAGAATGACTCCGGTGAGCCCACCAAAAAGGAAGGTGAACAAAAAGCCCATTGTCCACAGCATTGGGGTATCAAACGATAGTGAACCACGCCACATGGTCCCGATCCAGGCGAAGAATTTCACGCCGGTGGGTACCGCGATCAGCATGGTGGTCGCAGCGAAGAACGGCAGATATACCGACCCGGTGACGTACATGTGATGCGCCCATACCGCGACAGAAAGTGCGCCAATTGCCATTGTCGCAAATACCAGCCCCTTGTAGCCGAAGATCGGTTTACGAGAGAACGTTGGAATGATCTCGCTGGCAATTCCGAAAAACGGCAAAGCAATGATGTAAACCTCGGGGTGTCCGAAGAACCAGAATAAATGTTGCCACAGGATGGCGCCACCATTTTCGGGGGCGAACACCACAGAGCCGTACTGCCGGTCAATGAAGGAAACAGCGAGCGCGGCGGCCAACACGGGGAAAGCAATGAGTACCAACAGACTGGTGATCAGGATTGTCCACGTGAAAATCGGCATCCGGAACATGGTCATTCCCGGTGCGCGCATCGTGAAAATTGTGGTGATGAAGTTGACCGAGCCCAAGATTGTGCCCAGGCCGCTCACAACCAATCCGAGCAACCACAAATCAGCGCCGACCTCCGGCGAGTTAACCGCGTTACTTAAAGGTGCATAGGCAAACCAACCGAATGATGCCGCACCGCCGGGAGTGAAAAAGCCTGCAACGACCAGCAAACCACCGAAAAGAAACAGCCAGTAAGCGAACATGTTTAATCGTGGGAAAGCAACGTCGGGTGCACCAATTTGCAACGGCATGATCACGTTGCCGAAACCAACGAATAGCGGCGTTGCAAACAGGAATAGCATGATGGTGCCGTGCATGGTAAACAATTGGTTATATTGCTCAAGGGAGATGACCTGCATCCCAGGAACGGCGAGTTCCGCTCGCATTGCCAAAGCCATGAGTCCAGCAATAAAAAACCACATCATTGACGTGATCAAATACATGTAACCGATCACCTTATGGTCGGTTGAGGTAATCCAATTGACGACTGCCTTACCCAGGCTCTTCTTGGGAGCCCTTCGCGTCGTGCTGGGACCGAAATCACTAGGACCTTGGGTCGTTATTGGCCGGTCATTCAGGATTGTCATAGGGTGCGCTCTCCTGGTTTCTGTCCATCACTCGTTGATTGACCTGTTTGAATTGAACCCGTTTGCCCCGCAGCTCGCAACCCGGCGGCATATTCATCAAATTCGGCTCTCTCGACGACTTTGACTTGAAACAGCATTTGCGAGTGGTACGTACCACATAGCTCTGCGCACTTGCCGGTAAAGGTGCCGAGCTTGTTGGGGGTGAGTTCGAAGACATTTGTCTTGCCCGGGATGACGTCCATTTTGAAGAGAAAACTTGGCACCCAAAATGAATGAATGACGTCAGGGGATGTGAGTTCGAACCGAACTTTTTCATCAATGGGCAGCATCAAAGTGGGGATCTGTGTTGCCGCGATTGCGGGGTCCTCCGAGATCATTTGTGAATCCACCGGCATCCCGATTGAGTACACATCTTCATCGACGTAATTAAATGCCCATGACCACCGAAAGCCCACCACGTTGACGGTTTGGCTTTGATCATTATCCAGGGTCAAAATTTCACTTTGGTCACGCGCGGTAAACCAAAACAGTCCCGCAACCATGATCAGGGGAACAACCGTGTACAGAATTTCTATGGGAACGTTGTATTTGGTTTGCTCGGGAACCTCGTTGATGCGGCGGCGGCGGTAGGCAACGATCGACCAGATCATGAGCCCCGCGGTAAACAGGCCAACCAGCCAGGCGGCGATCCAGGACCCCTGCCACAGGTTCTGAATAATGGGGCCCTCAGCGGTGGCGGGCGTTGGCTGGTCAAAGAAGAACGCTTCATTGGCCGAGCAACCGGAGAGAAGCACAATGGCGGTAACCGCGATTACGGTCAGCCCCAGACGTTTGCCCAGTTGCCTTCGGCTCGAGTTACCAGTCGTTCCCACAAATACACCCTTCACATGGTTTGCAGACACCCACGAGCCTTCCGTTTATCACGAACACAACATGTATTTGATGAGCTGGAAAATTACCTCTCCCCCACCCAAAAGACTATCGCACCCACCCGTGCTTCTCTCTCTAGGATCGGGCTCGCGCGGAGTTGTGCCGGTCACATTCGGTGCCCTTAACGTTTCCTGACTAATCTGGGCGGATGGACACGGAGCGGGCCCCCGGGTATTTAGATGCAATTGCTGGGGTTCCCCTTACCCCCGCCACTCTTTCAGCGTGGCAATCGGCCGCTTCCCAAGCATGGTCTGACCCAGCCCGCATGCATCACGCTGGTCGGGCCTCAGGCCTACTCCTTGACTCGGCTCGAGCCAGTATCGCGTCTTTTCTGGCGGTTTCTCCCGCCAATGTTTTTTTTGCCGGCTCTGGACCCGATGGACTACGAGCCACTATCGGCGGAATTTACGCCGTTCGATCGCGCATTTCAACACGTATTTTGGTAGGCAGTGTTGAATCGATGGCGGTTCTGGGCGCGGCCGGGTCACTGCCAGGGGCCGAGGTTATTTCCCTAGCCGTAGACCCGATCGAAAACACCGGTGCAATTGATCTGGCCAATCTGCGGTCCCAACTCGAAATTGGGGCCGCCCTGGCGTGTGTTCAGGTGGCCAACGCTGAAGTGGGAACCCGCCAACCATTTGACCAAACCCTGGCGCTCTGCCGCGAAGCGGGTGTGACACTGGTTGGGGATGCCACCGGGCTAATCACCCACGACCAACTCCCCTTGGACTTCGACGTCTTGGTTGCCCCCGCCAGAGACTGGGGTGGCCCCCCGGGTGTTGCCATCGTGGTCACCAGCCCTCACCTTCGCTGGCGGCCAGAGGAGGCACCCGACCGAGGTTGGATTGGCGGCTTTCCGGATATCCCCGCTGCGGTGGCCGCCGCGGTGGCTCTCGAAGAAGCCGCTCCTTCGTGGCAGTCACGTGCCGAATCGAATCGGACAATGATTGATCGGGTGCGCTCAGAATTATTTTCGATGAACCTCGCCTGCGCCGGTGATCCGACGGCTCGTCTTCCCCACATTCTCACTTTCACCATAAAGGGTGCTGCTGGCGGCGCACTCGTTACCGAATTGGAT
>Ga0105052_10004866_pt1 | contig 14482 bp, 16 predicted proteins | sample FRY03_FD_78094 | JGI IMG/M metagenome (GOLD analysis project Ga0105052, IMG submission 78094) | Freshwater microbial communities from Lake Fryxell liftoff mats and glacier meltwater in Antarctica - FRY-03 | ecosystem: Environmental > Aquatic > Freshwater > Ice > Glacier meltwater ... | reverse complement strand
CTGTTAATTCAGGCGTCATTGCACCAGAGAAAGCCTCTGAGAAATCTCTTAAATCATTTAAACTATCATCTCTCAATTTTCGTTGATAATCTCTTTCTTCTTCCATATTCTTTCGTGTTTCATCACGCGCATCTTGGAAACTCTGTCTTATAGCTAATTCATAAGCTAATTCCTCTTCTCGGGCCGTTTTCGTTGCTTCAAAGGCCGCACGTCGCGCATCAAATTCATCATCTCTGTTTTTTTGGATCTCATCCAATTCTCTTTGGATCTCATCTGCAATATTCTTTCTATCTTCTCTATCTTTGCGCTCAGCCTCAGCGTTCGCTGCTTTTTCTTGAATTCCACCTTTTTTGCCTTTCACGCCTACATCGCCTTTTCGGGATAACGCCTCAATCTCAGCACGTAATCTGCCGTATCGTTCTGTTTTTTCTCTGTATAAACGTGCCTCTTGTCCATCACGAGCAACTTCATTACGCCACATTTTCTCTGCAAGGGCGTCTTTTTTCACATCCCATGCAGCTTGTTCTACTGCTTTCTTCTGCCGCTTCGCTTTTTTGGCATCAGCAGTATCAACAGCTTTTTGCATCACACCTTCAATACCGGAAATCATGGTATTCGCAGCCTCTTGAAGTGCAGACGCCTTTTGTGCGTCAATAAGTTGACGTTTAGCTACAGTTTGCTTTGCAAAAATTCCTAGCGTACTTCTCGCTGCACTTCCAAGGTTTCTCTCAAGTTCAACCCTGCGCTTCCCCGCTGCTATAGATTGTTCTAGGATCTTTTTAGTCGCCTTCCAAGAATCTGAAGTAACGGATATCCATTTTTCTGGACCTCTTTGTAATGACGCTTCGTCTGCGGCAAGCCGGCGCGTCGCTACTCCGAGTGCATCACGCGCATCACGTTCTTGTTCGGATGTGCGTATACGTCCAATGTTAATAACCTCTAATTCTTCTTCTATCTTTAATTCTTCTAAATGTGCGGAAAGTTTTACATTCTTCAAATCTAATGTCATAGCAGTGGCGATATCATAACGAGACTTAGCCTGTTTACTAAGAATATTATTCATCTTAATTTCAGTGGAAATAATATCATTACCCGATGTCTGAACCACTTTGGCTAACTCGTCAATGGCTCGCATAGCTCCTACAGACGATGCTCTGGTTTTATCTAAACTTTCTGCCATTAGCTCCATTTTGCTTTTACCAATGGCATCGTCTATAAAACCTGTTCCAATTTTTAATAGCTCAAGCGCTGCAGCAGCAAGTGCTGCAGCTCCACCGATTTTACCGAGTGTACTAGTAATTTTATCAAAGCCGGACAACGCCTTATTAGCAACTCCTGTGACGCCTGCGATTTTGCTGTTAAATCCCTGCATTGGTCCCATGGCGTTTCTAGAAGCTGTGGCCTGTTGATTAGTAGCTGATGTTAAAGACTTAATCTTATTTTCCAGTGCTGCCATGTTTTGCTGAGCCTGCTGGAGCATCTGCTGAGTTTCGTCTTCACCAACTAATGATACTGTAAGATCTGTTCCGCCTGCATTTATAGCCATTTAAATATTCCTTTAATCTTTTAATCTTTTAATCTTGATTCTTATGTATAGCTTGTAATTTATTCAACATGTTCAAATCTCTTAAAACCCAAGCAGGTAAATCAGAATGGTTTATTATACCACATACTTCTTTTTGCATTTGAAAAACTTTTAATATATTGAGCCGTGTTGACTTTCTTACAAATCCAATTGGGCAAGTCTCCCAGTCAACGTTATGCAACATGCCTCCAGTGCAATTTTCATTACACTGTGATTCGAAAGCACATGGATAACCCCATTCAGATATTTGATTTATATTAGCTGAAATTTTTAATATAGCTGATTCCCTTACATTAAAAAATTTGTTGACACTTTATAAACGAATCCACCTAATGTACTGCGAAATACCCATGGTAATTCATTGAATACTTTTACGTCATCTTTGTGTATACTTTTTAAAGCTAAATTGATTGTATAATTCTTATCTTGTTGATCCATACATTCAATTTCTAAACCTGTCAAAGCTCTGACACGAATAACAGTTGCTCCATCTTTGACACTAAGTCTTAGATCATTTTTTAAGTACCACTTATAACGATCATCTTCGTCTCCATTTTCATTCACGAATGAAACGCAATCATCTTCAATATTCACAACTTCAACGTCTTTTGTATCAATTAAATATAGTGCCATGTCTGTTTGTCTCCAAGTAGTTGAGCTATACAATATAGCTATTATGATAATATCACATCACAAACAAAAACGCAACGGTTAAATGAATAACCATTGCATTTTAAATTAACTTAACTCAACCAAATGAAACTTAACCGAATGAAACTTAACCGAATGAAATTCTAAAGTTAGTCCGTTTTACAGTTGAGACACCGACATCACTGTCTGAAGTATTTAACTCATTTGAGATTTCCCATGCTCTTTCAACTCCCCAAACACCGCCTAGATCAACAGGATTTGATGTCTTTGTAAGTTGTAGCTTCGGAGCATAAACAGCCGCATGTGAACCAACAGGTGACATTTTTGAAGTCATACCAAATGTTTTAGAGCCTGTTGTTCCCGGCGCACCATAAGCATCAGCATAAACATCTGAAGTTAACATTCTTTCTGTAATAGTAACCATACGATCAACAGTTACAAGCTGTGAAACACCCTGCGCTGAACCGTTGCATTCTGTCGGTACCAATGTACTTGCAATATTGATTACTAAAGAAGAATAACAGAATGTTGTATCATTGTCCATATTAGATGATAATGCATTGATGTTCGGTCCAAGTTGTAGTCTTGGGAAACTAAATTTACCCGCAACAACTGCATCAAGCTGAATCCAATCCAAAGTAGTTAATGTAGCTGCACATAATAGCTGAGCTTTGCTATTCGCAGTAATGGTCATTGAAGCCACTTTTGCATCCCATGTTCTGAATGAACCATTAGCTCCAGTTGATTCACTTTGAATTGTGAACGGGAGACTACATAGGTTATTTTCATCAAATGCGATTGTGATTGTTGGACCAACTGAGAGGGCTGCATTTGGTGTAGCATCTAACATTGTGATTGACGCTGTATCAGGATCAGCGTCGAGATCGACTTCTTTGATCCAGCCAATTTGAGCACCACCACCTGTTAATTGAATTAAGCTACCTTGACCATGCCAAGCTGTATTACCAGTCGCCATTGCAAGTTCATCACTTGTTGATGCAGCTGTAATAGTTCCAACCCCAGCAATTGCCTGTAAAGTTCCAAGTCCATCAGCAATTAATTCGTGTTCATTTGTAGCTGTAGTTCCAGAGAAGTTCGTCATTACCCATGTTAATTGAATTGAACCACCTGCACGACTACCGGCTCTCTTAGGAGACGCGCCAAACTGCGGACGAAATACAGGCTGGCCTAATACTTCATCTTCACCTGAAGGGATAAAGACCCCTTGGACATCCATTGCATCAGCATCAGCGAACGAAGTTATGGGCGTTCCCCAAGCTGATTGTTTTTTAACATATATTCTACCTAATTTAATTGGTGCACAAGCCATAATATTTTTCCTTTAGTTGTTTACAACTGTTGAGTCTAGCTGATATTTAATGAGAACTGAGAATACACTTACAATAGTTGAATCTGATATTTCAACTAAACCTGCTGGATCGATGTCTACTCTCATGACACCACCTACAGTTTCGAAAAGTCTTTCTACTTTTGAAGAAACCATTTCTGTGTCATCTGCAATACGATCTTCAATCCCTGATTGTGATGCTGCATAAAAAAATTGAATATCGTATCCAACTTGATAAGTATCACAATTATTTATTTCTATTCTTTGTGGTTGAGAAGCTAATTTAATGACAAATACTCTATCTGGCATAGCTTCATAATCTATTGAACCAGCGTCCAAGTATCTAAAAGTATCAGATGCAGTGGTCTGATCATTAGGTACGATTGATTCGATTAGATTAGCCATAGCTAATTTTATTGCAGATGCTCTAGCCATTATACTCTCCTTAAACGAATGGATTTAGGACCTCTTATTTCAGAAGGTTCAACCGTCCCAGATTGAGAATCATCATGCCATATGCTTGATAATGCTATTTCCATCTCTCTTTTTAAATCTGATTCACATGATTGTTTAAATGTAGGTCCATCAAAACCTGCTGGGATTAGACCATCTCTTAGTAATTCAATTTGTAAAGAAATAAATCCCGGTTCTTCAAGTAATGATTGTTCACCGCATAAATGTGGTAACTTACCTGAAGATATGATTAATGATTCAATGCGTCTGCTTGCCCTTGTTGCCATATCAATCCAATATTGAGCAGGTCTAGAAGCTGCAACCTTTGGAAAGGCTATTGCGACATGTGCGGCGGCTCTTATTGCTGTCATAGGCGGCAAGAATACAGTGCGACAAACTGCACCTGTTTCTAAGTATACTCTGACATCAACATCTAATGTTACAGTCCACCTAAATTGATAATTAAGTCCAACATTTGCAACACTAGCAGCTAATATAGTTGCAGTTAAATCCGCTCCCATCATAACTGCATCAGCAGCAATAGTACCTGCTGGTTTATTTTCGTACGATACTGTAGTGCCATTGACTTTTGAAACAGTAATTAAGAATTCTGGTTCAGTCTCACTTAAAATCCAATATTGACGGCCAGCTACAGGTGCTCCTGTGCCAGCCGAATCATCATAAATAAATGAGAAATTTGCCACACTTAAAATTGTGCGACTAAAAGAATCTAATGTCACAATAGGAGACGAAATTATAGCACCAGACGATGCAACAAAGTCAAGTGTGGCAGATAAAGGACGTGCTTCAGGCGTAAACCTGAGCACGTTATTAAAATTTTTCTGTAAATATCTCATCGGCGTCCCCTCCGTGAGAACATTACGCTACTTCGAAACCAACAATACCATCAGGTAGAGCTGAAACCGCCGCAGCAATCGCGAAGTCCACTGAATATGTCAAAGCTTTGCTATCCGCACTGATACCAATGTCTAATTCAGGCGCTTGACGCTCCCAGAAAATAAGAGGTGATTCAGCTTTAGAAACTAAGAAGTAGTTATTTGTATCGGTTAAGAACGTGTTAACACGAATTTCAATACCGTAACTACCCGCCATATTTAACTGATTCGCAGACGAGGTTACACTTGAACCAAGAGCCTGACCAGCCGCTTCCTCTAACTCAGGAGGAACCACTAAGAAGAATCCACCATTAGCTAGATCCTTGCTGGTACCCTGATAATCAAGCCACCTACGGAAAAGTCTGATACCTGCCATAAGTGCTGTACTATCAAGAGCAGAAGTTAATTTATTTGAACGAGTTCCACCAGTTTTGACAGTGTGGTTTGTCGAGCATAGAGCCAAGCCATCAACAGAAGTTGTCACTGAACCAAATGCGTTATTTAACGTTTCCGCAGCTCTTTTAGCATACGTAGACGCAACCGCTGTACCGATTCTTTGTGGAAGAGTTGAAACTGATTCCGGCACATCTTTTGCCTGAAACTTATCGACTCTGACCTGAACGCCGTACTTTGTGTAAGAAACTTCTTGAGGATTAAGAGCCTCTAGTTCCTGAACAGGTAAATCGCCGCCTGTCCAAATACCGATTTCTGAAACACCTGAGATTGGCGCAACTCTGAGAGCCGCAATATCATCCTTACGATAGTCGTGATAATCAATGAAAGATTCATCGACCTGATGGACACCCTCAATGAATGCCTCAACTACTATTTGTTTTACGTTATCTGTTGAAAAAGCTGCCATGATTTTTGACTCCTTATAGTCTGTGGTTTGTTATGTAACTAAAAATTACTGAATATTGAATTAGTTCTGACCGTCAATAGGCTGAAACTCTACGCTCATGAATTTCGGGACCGCCTGATTTGAAGCAGAAGCAACAGACCAAGTAGCATTTGCACTGAACACAAGAGCTGTATCGACATTGAAAGCCACATCAGTAACTTCCTCAATATCAGCAGCTTGCCCAGTTCGGCCATCAGTGCAAACATAGTGAAGTAATTTGCCTTCTGAATCGACATAGCCTTCTAAAGAAAGGTAGCAAACGTCATCGTTAGCCGCATCAAAAGCAGCAACAGTTCCTAAGACAGTTGAACCAACTTTAAGGGATACAGCGAGCGTATCAGTTGAGTTTGTTGAAGGGGTTTTGACCATGACCTTACATTTAAATGCATGATCCATTTTGAGATTGAAAGCAGGCACTGTTATGCTGCATAGGACTGACTCAACAACAGTATTTGTAACTGTCGCGAGATTTGAAGCTGTTAAGATTTTAGTAGGTTTCGCCATGATATCTCCTGTTAGTGGTAATATTTATGTACCGTGGAATAATATTATACAATAAATAAAATACAAACAATAAAAAATCGTGCAAGTAACTGAATACCTACACGATTTTAGTTTGTAACAATTAAAAGTTATTTATCTATTGCGTTTAGCAGGAACCATAACATCTTCTGCTTGAATTTTGACTAAACCAGATCTGTCACCAACTAGTTCACCAAAATCCTGAGAACGACTTTGTCTATGATTCTGAATTTTTTTCTTTGTATTTTGAATGGTTTCCCAAGTCTCTGGAAAATAGAAAACATATACACCACGATCTCCATCAGCTTCGAAACCTACTGGTGGTCTCATGCTTCTAGGAGCATCTCCAGCACCCATGCCTTTATGCTTATGATAAACTACAGCGCACATTGGAGGCATTCCACCTTCATAGGTTTTAGCACCACATCTAATAAAGTGCATGTTTTCATAGCCCGGTGGTCGGATCCATGAGCCAATAGCTTCATTATTAGAGCTTACAATCATAATATCATTTGCAAAATTATTTGCTGCCTCAATTTGTCTAGCTCTTTCAACTGCCAAATCTACTGTATTCATAATTATTCCCCTCCAATGTTTTCATCTAGAACTGATTTAACAAAGCTTTCGCCAAACACTTTACGCTGAGAAACAGATTGCTGACGGCCACTTTGCTCTGCTTTTGCAGCAAGTCTTTTATTTACTTCTGCTGCAATATCAGCAGCTTTGGGCGCTTGAGTAACATATAGATCAGGATTTTCAGTTCTAAACTTTTCCATTTTGATAGCACCCTCAGTTGTGCGAGGATCAACATCTGGTAAAATTCTAGATAGCGTATCCCCAGTTACTTTAATCCCAGATTTTTTTGCATAAGCAATACGCTCTGAAAGCAAACTCGCTGAAGCATCTGATGTACGTGCATTTTCTGAAGCATCTACACGCTTTCTCATTTGCTCTAATTCCAATTCTAATCTATTTGATCGCTCATCTGATCTTTTATTAGCTTCTTTATCAGCTTCAAAGCGTTTTTTAGAATCATAATTTAAAGAATAATCATTATCTGCAAAAGCCTTAACTTCACTAGCTTTAGCTTTAGCAGCTCTTTCCGCTCTTAATACTTTTGCAAACTCTAATGCATCGGTAATTGATTTTGACATTAATTCGTCTCCTATTTTGATTTATTAATTATCTATCTACTTTTTAATTAAACAACTTCTTCTTTTTCAAAAGCTGTTTCAAAAGTTAACATATACTCAACTGTTAATTCGATTAGTTCACCAACTAACATTTCGAATTCACTTAGAACAACTGAAGGATCTTCTTCTTCATTTGGTAAGAGGTCTAAAGTATCTTCAATTGTTTTTACAAGCAAATCATTTTCTTCTTGTGAATTCGCTGTATACATATCTTCTTCTTTGGCACTAGCTGTCTCAACATTAAGAAGATGTGCAGCTAATCGATTGGCTAGTTCATCAGATTTAGCTTCTAATTCTGTAGTAAATTCTTCAGGTAAAACACTTGAAAACTCTTCAAGTAAAGCTGAAAGTTCTTCTGTGATTTGATTAAATTCTTCCATGGTGTTATCCTTTTATTGGTTGATTGGATTGTTCTCTCATTATACAACAAACTAAAATATTATACCAACATTATGTTAGTTTTTTTACTCTTAGGTTTGCTTTTTTGATTCTATTGGATACATTATCTATCTGATTAGATGTACCCATTCTAATTCTCATCTGTTCATCAATTGATTCTCTAATGAAATCAACTACGAATTTTCTCTCAGAAGCAGAATATGATAATACTCTAAATTTTTCATCTCTGCCGGCATAATAGCCGATATCTCTATTCGCTATACGTTTACCGTTAATTACACGTCCACCAGATGCAATGATTTTGACCTTGTTTGCTGATTGCGGCCGTACTGCAATAGAATCCCAAAACTTACCGCTTTTATGCCAATTTCTTTTATTCCCATCTTCAGACCTATTGACAAACTCTTGATAATTTCTATAGATTACAAAGTTTGCAAAGCTTTTTGCATTTGGTGGAATCTTAAACAGGTACCCTGCTGGTTGAGGATCAGTAGGAGAAACCCACCATTGATCTTTTTTTGAAGTTTTAGAATCACCTGATTCACCTGATTTACGCGACAATCTAGACCAATCATTTCCTAATGGATCTTTTCCGGTCAAAACACGTTGCTTAATTTGCATGGCAAGTTCTTTTGCAATATTTTGTAATGGAACAACTAATTTCCTAGATGCTTCACTTAACTTATTGTTGGTTTTGACCTTGATTTGAAATGCAAACATTATTCAGGTAATTCCATTTGTTGATTATTGATGCTTGGATCAATATTATTTTCCGAATTAGATAGTTCAGTTTTAGGAGTATTAGGATCATATGAAATCAGAGAAAGAACCTCTTCGTCCATTTTTCTTTCTCTTATCATTCTTTTCATAGCTTCATCTGTTGAAACACCATCAAGACGGGCTCTAGAAGCCACCTTGCCGACCACACCTAAACGATTAAGTAGTTCAATAGCTTGAGCATCGTGAAGTGGGTCAGCAGGGGTCACAGGCTCTCTGAATTCGATTGACACAATTGCTGGGGGAAATACATCCACGCCTCTAACTGATAAATAATATGATCTCATCAAATCATAGACACGTTGTTCAGCTCTTTCTAATTCGTCTAAATACTTAAGTCTTTCAGTGTCTCTATCAATTTGCTCCATTTTTTTAGCAAGTGCTGTGATTCCAGAACTCTTTAAAAATGTAGATGGTGATAAACCTTCTGAAGAGATAACAGCTCTTAGATACTGTTCGTTTTGTTCAGCGTAACCTTTTAGATCAGGTTGGGCTCTTGCAAAGTCTAAACGAGAAGCAACATCAGGAAGTGCAATGATTGCTTCCGGACCTAACTTCATATTGTCAGCTTCAGCGGTTGATAAACCAGTTGAATACATTTGACCATAACCCTGTAACCGAGCGATATGGCCGATGTCGGTTAAGTCGTGATTGATAGCTCGTTGTGCATCCAAGATATCTTCAGGGATTTGACACCACCAAGTTCCAAGCGGTCTAGTCTGCCCAGCCAAGAATACAACAGGAATTGCACCAAACTGATTTTTGCCATCACCTCCAAACGGAGCAGGGAATTCCTTATCAAATTCTTTATTCCATGTGATATCATCTTTTGTCCAACGAGCTGTTGTATATTCAACTTGATTAGCATGAGGATCAGATCTTGTTGGAATTGAAATATTCCAAGCACTAATCTCATCTTCTGTAACAGCTAAAGGATCATTCATCTCTACCCATTGTTCATGTGGAGGTAAAGTTACACATCTCAATTCTGAACCCTTTGGCAATAACCAAATTGTTGATTGATTCAAGGTAACTAACTGACCGTATGCCGCTGTCATCGCAGAATCAACACCAGCACTTTTATAAAATGATTCAATCATATTAATGACATCGCTAGGTAATTTATCTCCTGTTTTTGGATCTAAAAACGTTCTAGCTCTTTTCATTGAAGCCATTTCACGAGCTACACGCCAAACAAATGGTACCACTCGCTGAACATGCGTATCCCAAGTTTCAGGATATAGGAGCGCACGTTGGACTCTAGCATCAGACATATCTCTGTGAAGATAATTCCACAAGGCGGACATTTTCTCACGCCACATTTTTGATCCCGGACCTGCGGTATTTTTACGGAATCCATCTTTTAGTAATAGGTTTGACAATTTAATATCTCCAGTTAATTAATTGATTAACATTTTATTATAGCATTAAAAATGTCTTCTTGTCAATGAAATAGCGTTTGAGCCTCTAGAATGGATAGCAACTTGATGCATTCTTATTGCATCTGAACCGTGATCATAAATATTATCTTTGTGAGGGATACTTGTAATGACTCCAAAATTATCTTGCTTGTATTTATAGTTTGACATACATGCAATAATACCGCGCTGTTGTTCACAATTAATCAAATGTTTCGCAAATAGTAATTTTGGTTCTCCGTCAATAGGGTCCAATCTGTCTCTTACAAGTTCAATACCTTCTGATACAGATTGTTCTAATCTAGAGTTCATTTTAGTAACATGCGAATTTGGAAACGCGTTTTGAGCCCAACCTATTTCACGCTTTACAGCACGATCACATACAATCATGTTTGGATCTCTTTTAAGATTTTTACACTTTTTCATGATTTCTTCATGTAATTTCCCAGATGGAATACTATCAATACATATTTCATCAAATACAATTGATCTACCCTGTGCATCTTGTGCAATCCAAAGCACATGAGGATAGTTATCACCAGCATCATAAGCTAAGTCGTAAATCATTTCTTTAAAGTTAAAGTTTTCAAATTTAATAGTGTGACTTTCTTCACTAAATTCAGACCATATAATTGATTCAGGTCTTAAAATTTCAGCTAATACCTCTTGCTTCCAGCGTCTCTGGGAATAGTGCTCTTGGAGTGAAGAAAGATAATTGGAAGGTAGATAAGGATTATCATAAGCAGTATGTCTGCTCCAATACCAACTTGATAATGTTCTGTTTTTTAATGTTGTATCTTTAATGCCATGCGCTTTGATTCTAGCTTCATGGAACTTCGCTACAACGTTTCTTAATCCATTAGGTGTAGTAGTTCCAATGACTTGTCGCCATTGAGCATTACCTTGTCTAATACGACCGTCAATTGTATCCCACACATCAAGTGACTTAACAATAGTTTCAATTTCATCTAACCAAGCTGTTCCAAATTCGAAACCTAATAAGTTACCAACTTTAGAATATGTTCTTGCGAATACTCTACCACCACATACTAGTTTCTGTTCTTTGGATACGTTTCTCCAAGGTCCACTAGCTAATGGATATCCAGCCTGTTCTAATTCCTCCACGTATTTTACCCAATGTGGTAAATTGACATGTGTCACCTGATCATGGGTGGGGGCTGCCATTAAATGCCAAGCGCCGGGATTAGCAATTACACCCATAGTAAACTCAGCACCTGCGAAGGCTGTTTTACCTGCACCAATTCCACCAAGTATTAACTTAGATGTTTTAGCAGTTGAAAAGACCTTCTTAATTGGATCCCATTCAGGAGAACAATTACCTGATAAATGTGCTCTGATCATATCAGGTAATGGACGATATGATGTTACAGAGCAAAAGAATTTTAATAGAGCTGCTCTGTCTTTTGATAATTCAATACGTAAAGCACTCCAACTTTTCATCCTAATCATTGGAGCTACAGTTCTAGTGAATGTAGGTACAAATGGTTTGAAGTCTTCGCTGGAGTATAGGTCTGAATTGTTAATAAAGATATTGTTTAGATTAAGCTTTTGGCCCTTAGTGATAGTTCTGTATTCTAATTTACGGTGATACTTATTAGCTCTTTCATTTGTGAATTTGTAGTCTTTATCAACTGTATATATACCTAAATCACTATTTGTATTATTTAACAATGTCGTCATCTCCTAATAACTTTGGATCATTTTTATCAGGTAAATCCAAACCTGTTGGAACTATTACCATTTGTGTATCTGCTGTTGCGTTTGGACCATGGCGTTCTACAAGTAATCTAAGGTGGCGTAATTGCTGAGCTGCTAATTTTTCCATCGACATATATGATGGATCGTTAGGATCAATAGAAGTTAAATTTTGTCTAACTCTAATACAATCAGCAGCTTGGATCATCATTACAACTTGAATGTTCAAAGAAGAATTTTCAAACAATCGCTCAGAGAATTCAATTACATCTTTTGAATAAAAATCTTTGAAAACATTCCAAGCAACAGGAATTGCATTGACTGCATCTTCAGCTATATCTTTTCCAATATGAGCTTGAATTTTATCTTTATCAGATTGAGAATTTTGTCTTTCTTTTAATTTGTTTCTCCTTCTTGTAAGTGCGCTCATTTAATTTTGTTTCTCCTGACTTATTGTGTTTGTATTTCTTAACATTTTGCTTATAGTTTCAGAATATTTTTTATTCCTTTAACTATGGGACCTATTTAATGATTCTACGGTGCAAAAACGGGGAAGGATAGAGGGCCAGCGAAATTGAAACTTTTCCAAGGGGGTGGGGGGTTAAATGCCCGTAAAATAATAATTTTATTCAACTCTGACATAGAACTTGCCTGCGCATCTTTGTTTCTTGTTGATACTGTCTCTGATTCTCTTTGTGCTTCTGTTAATTTTAATTGACAGAGCTGTAATAGAATCAAAGACTTCCTCAGTGTGAATACATTTTATTCTCTGTTTAGTCTTACAACTATTACTCTGCTTATCCTTAGTATCAATTGAATGTGATAACTTAATATTAACTTTCATCTGATGTATCCTTGTTCTTATTCCGGGATTGTTCAGCTAGCCATTCAGACTTCTTAACATTGTACTTGGCTGCACCTATGGCCCATGCCGCTCTGTTCCTTACACGTAGCTCTACGCAACTAGGTGGTCCATATGCCACGTCCAATGCCCATGCTGACATGTAGGCATCACCCACTTCTCGGAAGCACCTACGATCATCGTTAGCGATAGCATCGTATACAAGAGCCAAGCGCCATAGTGCAGTTTGCTTTTCAATCTGCTCTGCTGTTTCAATCATACTATAATGAACGCCTATTAACTCTGTCTGCATATATACAGGCACTGATAGCTTAGCTAATTGCTTTGCTACTTTACATGCAGGACCTAACCTTGTACGTTTATTAGTCAGCTTATCAATGGGTTTGTTTATAGACATAGTATTAGTTTTCCTTTTTCTTATGATAATATTATCACATAACTGTAAATTTTGCAATACCTATAGCTTTATAACATATTTAAGATATGGAGTATTGTACCATCTAATCAACAACTTACATCTTGTATAATGATTAATCAACATAAGGTTATTTCTCACTCCATGGGTTTAGCTTGGTGGCGATATCCTCTGATACTTTAATAGCTGATTCTATTTGTTCGATACCATCTAGATATCCATATGCAATAATTGTCAGCCATCCAAGTTCTTTTAAGTCTGCCATCCATCTATATTGTTCTGGTGATACTTTACCACCTGTTGTCTTCTTCATTTCAATTGCGATGCCTACATAACCATATATTGGTGTGAAGCAAAGTAAATCAGGTAGACCACGTCTACCGCCGCTCTGAGCGAATCTGTTACGCTGTTGAGGACCCATGTTCACTCCGTTAGCTGTAGCGGCTACAAGCCACCGTCTAGGTGCCGCTGTGAGCCACTGAACCATACTGACCTGTTCACGATGCTCGGTTGGCTTAGCTGTCTTAGCTTTGGTTACTAATATACCTTCAGCTATTAAACGTGGCTTAACAGATTTCTTAATCTTATATGGCTTATTAATCTCTGTTGATTCTGGGATAATGTTATCTGGAATTATCTCTTTATTAATTGGTCTGATTAGATTCATATTAAACTTCCTTATAAAGGCAACAAGTAATTCTGTTATACAATAGTTTATATGGTCTTGTAAAATTTTATTTAGATAAAGGGTTATTGATTCAGACAGGCTGCTGTGTGGTGTCTTCAAGACGTTCCTGTGGTCTAGTGAGACACTGATGGCTTGAAGAGTGTAGAATGGCTACAAGGTGGCAAAGAGTGGCAGTCTGATGGATTTTGATGTGCTTCCGGCGCGCCACAAGAATTATTGTCTGCTCTCTGGGGGAGGTGTGGGTCTAGGGCTTGCCCACGGTTCAACTCTTTTAAAAGCTGGAGAGTTATAGTAATAGTTCTGTTTGATGTTTAATAATGTTAAGTAATAATTTTACTATTCAATTGTTTAAAGTAGGTCCATGTAGGTTCCATGCAGGTTACTATTTAAGACGTACATGGACTTCACGGCCTAGATATTGGTCCATGCGGGTCTAGATTGGTCCATGTAAGCCATGTAGGTCTATTCTCTTATGTGACTAGTTTGATACCCACCCTCCCTGTACCATGCTACACCCTCCCTCCCCCTTTTATATCTAAATATATAGAAGTAACTTACATGGTCTACATGCTCTACATAGACCAATATCTAGGCCGTGAAATCCATGTGGGTCTTAAATAGTGAACCTACATGAACCCATAAGACCCGCATGGACCAG
>Ga0105052_10004853_pt1 | contig 14506 bp, 18 predicted proteins | sample FRY03_FD_78094 | JGI IMG/M metagenome (GOLD analysis project Ga0105052, IMG submission 78094) | Freshwater microbial communities from Lake Fryxell liftoff mats and glacier meltwater in Antarctica - FRY-03 | ecosystem: Environmental > Aquatic > Freshwater > Ice > Glacier meltwater ... | reverse complement strand
CTCGATCTGACAACTGCCGCCGGACAGGCCAAGCTCGACAGCCGGATCGACAGCGCCGCACGCGCGCTATGCCGAATCGACCGGACCGGCTCACGCATCGTGGAGATCGATCCAGAGTGCCACGCCAAGGCAGTGGCCTCGGCCCGCGAGTCGCTCGCCGCACGCAGCATTGCGAACAAATCCGGCGGCTAGCACCGTCCGGTCGGCCCGGGCTGGACCAGTCCCCCAGTCCGGGCCGTCTTTTTTCGAAGAGGTGTTTGGCTTTCTGGCGGGTGCGGCACCGACCGCTGCGACCCCCGTTGGCAACGATCCACTCAGCGCCCGGCGATAGCCTTGACCCGGGCGAGATAGGTCCGCCCGATCCGCACCAGCGGCCCTTCGGCCAGTTCGACCGACCATACCCCCAGTCCGTCATGGCGCAGCCCGGCAATCCGATCGCGGCGCAGGATTACCGAGCGGTGGACCCGGATGAAGCGGGTCGGATCCAGCCGAGCCTCGAGCCCGGCGATGGTCTGGAGCAGCAGATAACTGCGGTTCCCCTGCGCGGCCTGGTCGGCGACTTTTGTGGCCACATGCAGCCGCACATAGTCGCGCTCGGCATCGATCCGGGTGACGTCATCCGCCGCGATCCGCAGCAGCTCGGAGCGGTGCGGCACCCAGAATTCGCCGATCCACTGGCTCTCCGCCGCTTCGCTGGAGCTGCGGCCCTGGCCTCGCCGGGCCAGCGCCCGCCCGATCGCGCGTTCGAGCCGTTCGGGGGCGACCGGCTTCAGCACGTAATCGACCGCGTCGAGATCGAACGCTTCGACCGCGAAACTGTCATGCGCGGTGACGAAGACGATTGCGGGCGGGCTGGTGCCGCTAGCCAACCGCCGGGCGACGCCCAGCCCGTCGAGTTCGGGCATGGTCATATCGAGCAGAACCAGATCGGGATGCAGCGCTTCGACCAGCCGCAGCGCCGCAGCGCCGTCGCTGGCCGTGCCGACCACGGCGAGCGCGGGCAGCCCGGCGCAGATGATCTGCATCCGCTCGACTGCGAGCGGCTCGTCGTCGACGATCAGGGTCCGCAAGCCCGCAGGATCGGTGGTGTCGGTCATGATCAGCAGCCCTGCCGGGTCAGCGGGAAGCGGATGATCGTTGCATAGCCCGTGCCGGTCGCGCCAGACACCACGCTGGCCTTGGTCCCGAACCTGGCGGCGAGCCGGTCGCGGACGTTTTGCAGGCCGATCCCGCAGCCCCCACCAGCGCTTGGGCTGGATGGGCCAGGATCATGGGGGGCTCCCGGCCCGTCATCGGAGACGGTGAGGACCAGCCGTCCGTGCTCTTCGCGCGCGGCCAGCGTGATCGTGACCGGGCGCGACAATGCGGCGACCGCGTGCTTGACCGAATTCTCGACCAGCGGCTGGAGGATCATGCCAGGGACGCAGGCGGCTTCGAGATCCCCGGAGATGTCGAAGCGGGTTTTTAGCCGTTCGGGAAAACGCACCGTCTCGATTTCCAGATAAAGTCGCTGGAGCCGGATTTCCTCGGCCAGCGGCACGTCGGCGGTCGGATCGCCCGCGAGGCTGCGACGATAAAAGGTCGAGATCGTCTGGATCATGGTCTCGGCCGCGGCAGTCTTGCTGGTCAGCACCAGCGCCGAGAGCGAATTGAGCGTGTTGAACAGGAAGTGCGGATTGACCTGATAGCGCAGGGACCGCAGCTCGGCCGATTTGGCGGCGCGGCGGTATTCGCCTTCACGTCGCTCGGCCGCGCGCGCGGTTTCGGCATAGCCGAGCGCGAGATACAGCGCGGCCCAGGCCAGCAGCAGGAAATAGCGGCCCAGCGCGATGTCGGTGATCTGGCGCCACTTGGCCTCGGCCTGGACCTTCTGGTCGATGGTGACGACACCTTTGGGGGTTGCGGGAGCCGTCCCCGGCACCGGCGGGTTTTGCGGCCCCTTCACCACGACCTTGGTTCCATCGGGCCGATCGACTTCGACCGGGGCGGGCATGGCAGGGATTGCGGGCATATCCGGCATGTCGACCAGCACGTTGCCGGCCTCGTCGCGGCGGATGCGGACGCCCTGCGCCTCGCCCATCTTGGCGATGACCTTCTCCTCCATGTCGGCGAAGACCATCGAATTGATCGTGGCGATCAGCAGCGCGGCGGGCAGCATGACGACCAATGCCGCGCCCGCGCGCAGCCACAGCCGCCGCCCGTCGAGCTGGCGCAATAGCGGCCAGATCATCAGCGTGACGACGAACCCGGCGAAGGTCACCAGCAGCCGCCGCCCGGCCAGTTCGTCCTGATAGGCCAGCCCGACGACGATACCGCGCAACGTCGTCAGCAGGTAGTAGCAGGTCCATAGCGCGGCCGCCGAAACGATGACGAGCCGCGCCGGAACGCGCGCAACGCCCGGGGGGGCGGGTTCGTCGGCGTATCGATCAAGCGCAAAATCCATCCGGCCCGTCTAGCGCGGGCGTGAGGGGCGAGGCCAGCGGCTTCGTCGGGCCAGGTCGGCGGTTGGTCGAGGCGCGCGCGCTTCAGGCGTACCTTGCGAGGGCCGCAAATACATCCTTCAACCCAGGACTATCGGTCTCGGACCGCAGCGTCTCGAGGGCCAGCGCCGTGTCGAGGATATATTCGGTGACGCTGTATTCCGTCTTGCAGCGCTTCGCTCCCAGCGAGGTGATCAGGCCTCGCGCGGCGCGGTTTTCGGACAGGATCTGAACGTCGAGCGATTCGATGTGTTCAAGTCGGCAGTTCACGAGGAGCACCGCGACAAGCATACGGGCCAGGCCAAGGCCGTGATAGGCATCGACAATCGCCACCGAAAATTCAGCCGAAGCGCTCGACGCATCGTCGCGCACCGCATGGACCGCGCCGATCGCCGGATGCTTGGAATCGTTGGTCAGCATCGCGCCCCAGGCGAGATGGGCGTGGCCATCGGCATTTATCAGCCGTTCGATAACCGCACGGGAAGGCATCGGTTGAGGTGAGAAGAACCGCATATAACGGGATTGGTTGGATAACTGCTCGACCCCCTGCCGCATTCGCGCTTCGTCGGTCGGACGAATCGAACGGATGCAGACTTTTGTCCCGTCCTCCAGCGTCGTATGGATGATCTCATCGGTGATCCGGTGGGTTTGAGGCGAGCCAGTCATCCGCCGTACCCCGCCCTCACGCCTTCTCCAGCAGCCCTTCCCTGGCGATCCGTTCCTTCCAGATCAGCGGGGCGAGTTCGTGGACATTGTTGCCTTCTGAATCGACCGCGACGGTCACCGGCATGTCCTCGACCGTGAATTCATAGATTGCCTCCATCCCGAGGTCCGCGAACCCGACGACCTTGGCTTCCTTGATCGCGCGGCTGACCAGATAGGCCGCGCCGCCGACCGCCATCAGGTAAGCGACCTTGTGCTTGGCGATCTCCTGGACTGCGCCCTGACCGCGTTCGGCCTTGCCGATCATCGCCAGCAGGCCAAGCTGGAGCATCGTGTCGGTGAACTTGTCCATCCGGGTCGCAGTGGTTGGACCCGCCGGGCCAACGACCTCGCCCAGCACCGGATCGACCGGGCCGACATAGTAGATTGCGCGGCCGCGGAAATCGACCGGCAGCTCCTCACCTTTAGCCAGCATGTCCTGGATGCGCTTGTGCGCGGCGTCGCGCCCGGTCAGCATCGCGCCGTTGAGCAGCAGCCGGTCGCCGTGCTTCCAGCTTCGCACTTCCTCGGGCGTCAGGTGGTTGAGATCGACCCGCTTGGCGGCCTTGTCGGGCTTCCAGTCGACCTTGGGCCAGTCGTCCAGCTTGGGCGTCTCGAGGAACGCCGGACCCGAACCGTCGAGCGTGAAATGGGCGTGACGGGTGGCGGCGCAGTTGGGGATCATCGCCACTGGCTTGCCCGCGGCGTGGCACGGCCAGTCCATGATCTTGACGTCGAGGATCGTCGAAAGCCCGCCCAGCCCCTGCGCGCCGATGCCCAGCGCGTTGACCTTGTCGTACAATTCGACCCGCAGCTTCTCCATATCGGTCTGTGCCCCGCGCGCTTTCAGTTCGCCCATGTCGATCGGGTCCATCAGGCTCTGCTTGGCGAGTTTCATGCAATGTTCGGCGGTGCCGCCGATACCGATTCCCAGCATCCCCGGCGGGCACCAGCCCGCGCCCATCTGCGGAAGCATTTCGAGCACCCAGTCGACGATCGAATCGCTGGGGTTCATCATCTTGAACTTCGACTTGTTCTCGGATCCGCCCCCCTTGGCCGCGACATCGACCGAGACCTTGCGCCCCGGCACCATCGTTACCGACAGCACGCAGGGGGTGTTGTCGCGGGTGTTGCGGCGGGTGAAAGCGGGATCCGCTAGGATCGAGGCGCGCAGCTTGTTCTCGGGGTTGTTGTAGGCCCGGCGCACGCCTTCATCGACCACGTCCTGCAACGACAGCGCCGAATCGAGGCGGCAGTCCTGGCCCCACTCGATGAACACGTTGACGATCCCGGTATCCTGGCAGATCGGGCGGTGCCCCTCGGCGCACATCCGGCTGTTGGTGAGGATCTGGGCGATCGCGTCCTTGGCGGCTGGGCTCTGCTCGGCCTCGTAAGCGACGCCCAGCGCGCGGATATAGTCCATCGGGTGGTAGTAGCTGATGTACTGCAGTGCATCGGCCACGCTTTCGATCAGGTCCGCCTCGCGGATCGTCGTCATCTCGCCCATGTTCGTCGCCCTCCTGCCGTCGCTTGACTCGCCCCTGGACTGACCGTCCGACCAACGGCTTACTCCGCCCGTCCGATGCTGCCAAGAACCGCTTGGCGCGGGATTCGCCTTCCTTTAGAAGCGAGCCGATTGCCCCGCTGTGTTGCCCGTGCAATACGGCGCTCGGGTCAGGGGCGAAGTTAGGGTTTTTCGAATGGCAGTGTCGACCGGGCTGGCCGAAAACGCTGGCCAAAGCGTAAGCGTTGCGCCGCAAGCTATGGTTGCCTCCAGCGCGCGCGCAACTGGGGGCGCGATGATTGCCTCCAGCGCGAGCGTAGCGAGGCGCGCGATGATCGACGGCCAATTGCGGGTCAGCGGGATCACCGACGCTACCGTAATCGCCGCGATGGGTGCCCTGCCGCGCGAGCTGTTCGTGCCCGCCGGGGCGCGTGCCACCGCATATATCGACCGGGCCGTTCCGCTTGGCGAAGGCAGGGTCCTCGCTCCGCCGCTCAGCCACGGCGCGATGCTGACCGAAGCCGCGCCGACGCTTGCCGATGCCGTGCTGCTGGTCGGCGGCGGCACCGGCTATCTCGCCGCGCTGCTCGCCCCGCTGGCCGGATCGCTGCACGTGGTGGAAAGCGCCGCCGTGCTGGCCGAAGCCGCACCCGAACGGGCCGGACACTGGACCACCGGGCCGCTCGCCCAGGGTGTCAAGGCGAGCGCGCCTTACACCCTGATCGTGATCGACGGAGCCATCGCGCAGTTCCCCGATTCGCTGACCGCCCAACTGGCCGACGACGGCCGGGTAGTCACCGGGCTGATCGAGCGCGGAGTCGCGCGGCTGGCAGCAGGGCGCAAGGCGGCGGGCGCAGTCGGCTTCCTGACGCTGGGCGAAATCGACCTCGCTCCGCTCGCCGAATTCGCCGAAGTGCGGCAGTGGAGCTTTTGATCTTGCCTTGGGATAAAAGATTTGCGGCTGGCAGGCGGGCACGGATGCCGATGCTCGCAGGGATCGCGAGCATTGCATTGGTTGCGGCTCCAGCGCGGGCCGACGACCTGCGCGACGCGCTGATCAGCGCCTATCAGACCAATCCGACGCTTCAGGGCGCACGCGCCCAGCAGCGCGGCATCGATGAAGGCGTGCCGATCGCGCGGGCAGATGGGCTCCCCTCGGTCAATGCCGATGCTACGGCGATCGAGTTTCTCAAGCAAAGCTCGAACAATTTCACCGCACCCAAGCGCTCGATCGGCGCGGGGATCGACCTGGCGGTGCCGATCTATTCGGGCGGTGCGGTTCGCAACGCGATCCGGGCCGCCAAAACCCGGGTCGAGGCCGGACAGGAAGACCTGCGCGGCACCGAAGCCGCCGTGTTCACGCAGGTCGTCGCCGCTTATATGGACGTGATCCGCGATCAGGCGATCGTCGGGCTGTCGCAAAACAATGTCGATGTCCTCACCGTAAACCTCCAGGCGACCAGCGACCGCTTCGAGATTGGCGACCTGACCCGCACCGATGTCGCCCAGTCGGGCAGCCGTCTGGCGCTGGCACGCGGCGATCAGCGCGGCGCGCAGGCCAACCTGATCGCAAGCCGCGAACGCTATATCCAGGTCGTCGGCAAGGCTCCGGTCGATCTCCAGCCACCGCCGCCGCTCCCCGGCCTGCCCGCCAATCCGGACGACGCGGTCGACGTCGCGCTCGTCGCCAACCCCGATCTGCTTGCCGCAAAGGAACGCAGCAAGGCAGCGGGATACGATATCGAGATCGCCGGATCGGGACGGCTGCCGCGGATCAGCGTTTTTACCGGCGGCGACTACACCAACTTCCTGGGCACGCTGGGCGGCAACATCGGCGTCGGGGTGCGGCAGACTTCCACCACCGCGCAAGCGGGGGTTCGCGCGACCATCCCGATCTTCCAGGGCGGTCGACCGGCAGCGCAAGAGCGCCGGGTCCAGGCGCAAGCGGCAGCGACTTACGAGACCGAAATTGCGATCGAGCGCGACGTCATTGCGCAGGTCCGCAGCGCCTATTCCTCGCTGTCCGCCGCGACCGAGATCATCGCCACCAACCAGACCGCGGTCGACGCCAGCGCGCTCAGCCTCGAAGGGGTGCGCGCCGAAAACAGCGTGGGCAACCGCACGATTCTCAACATCCTCGATGCCGAGCAGGAACTGCTGCGCGCGCAGGTCCAGTTGGTAACCGCGCGGCGCAACGCCTATGTCGCCGGGTTCTCGCTGCTCGCCGCGATGGGCCGGGCCGAGGCCGACGATCTGGGCCTCGATGGCGGGCCGCTCTACGATCCCGAGGTCAATTACAAGCGCGTAAAAGGCAAGTTCTGGGACTGGTCGTTCGATCCCGACCCCGTCGCCCAATCAACCCGCACCGTTGACACGCCGAGTCAGGATGCGTCTATTCCCAAGCAGTGATACATGGGGATCGAATCATTCGGCGAATCGGCTCGAATCAGCCGGTTACGTTAGTTAACGGTGGGGTATGACGTGCGACAAGCGGGCGAACCATCGGTCGAGGAAATCCTCGAATCGATCAAGAAAGTGATCGCGCGCGACAATCGCGCCGAAGCCGAACATGTCCGCCGTCGCCGCGAGGAGGATGGAATGGTTACCACCCGCACACTGCGTGCCGAAGATCTGCCCGACGATCCCCAACCGGTCTTTCAGGTGCCGGTAGATCAGGCCAAGACGATCCTGGCGGTCCAGCCCCGATCGTTCGCTGGGGATGAACCTGCCGCAGTGCTCGATTTGACCGATGCCGAAATGGCCGATGCCGAGATGACGGATGACATATCCGGCGGGGCGGAGACGGTTCCTGGAGCGGACGACGACTACGAACTTGCCGATCAGGCATCTGCCGAGGAACTTATGACCGAGCACGAACCCGCTGCCGAAACGCCGCTGCTGGCTGAATCGGCGCGTGCATCGATGCGCGAATCGCTGACTGCGCTCGCCATGCTGGCCGAACCCGGCGCTCGCCCGCAGATCGTCCGCTCGGGTGAAACCTCGCTCGAAGGCCTGACCCGCGACTTGCTCCGCCCGATGCTGGGCGAGTGGCTCGAGAAAAACCTGCCGCCGCTGGTCGACAAGATGGTCGCCGCCGAAATCGCGCGGATCGTCGGCAAGCGCGGTTAGCCTGACGCATTCACCCGAAAAAGTCGCGCTCGCCGCGCAGGTTCTCGACAATCTCGGCGGCTTCGACACCCGGCGGCACATTTTCCTGTGCTGCGACCAGTCCAAGCCCAAATGCTGCGATCGCGAGCGCAGTCTCGTTGCATGGAACTATCTGAAAGCGCGCCTGAAAGTTCTGGGACTGGCCGAACGCGGCGGCGTCGCACGGACCAAGGTCGATTGTCTGCGGGTGTGCGAGGCGGGCCCGGTCGCGGTCGTCTGGCCCGAAGGAGTGTGGTATCACAGCTGCGACCCGGCGGTGCTCGAACGGATCATTCAGGAGCACCTGATCGGCGGGGTTCCGGTGGAAGAATTCCGGCTGACGAGGCCGGGGGTGGAAGCCTAAACCCGTTCGTCTTCCAGCGGATCGACTATCGACTCGTCATGGCCGCTGCCGCTGGAGAGAAACACCAGCCCCATCAGCGCGGCCATCAGCATCATCGCCGCGCCGATCCCGAGGCCCGTGGCGATGAAGAAGTGGATCGAGAAGTAGCCGTCCATCCGGTACAGCAGCCACAGGCTGCCGATCACTACCGCCAGCGTCACCGCCGCCATGAACTTCATCAGCCGCCGATAACGCGCCCAGGCATATTGCGCGCGGTGGGGGTCTTCGAGCGGTGAGGCGGGGATCATGCGCCTGAAATGGGCACTCGGGAGGCCGCTGGCAAGCAGCCTCGCTTCGTGGCATAGTTTGCGGCGAGAGGAGCGCGGCGATGACGATAGCCAGGCTGATCGCAGGACGCAGTACCGAGGTTTGGTCGATTGAGGCCGACGACACCGTCGCCGATGCAGTCGCCATGCTCGCCAGCAAGCGGATCGGCGCGTTGCCGGTGCGCGATGGCGGTACCCATGTGGTCGGCATCTTCTCCGAACGCGACGTGCTCTATTGTCTCCAGACGCGCGGCGCGGACATGCTGCAACTCAAGGTCCGCGAAGTAATGACCGCACCCGCGATCACGATCGATCCGTCCACCCGGGTGGACGAGGCGCTCGGGCTGATGACCCGCCGCCGCATCCGCCACCTGCCGGTCGAACAGGACGGCGCGGTGATCGGCTTCGTTTCGATCGGCGATCTCGTCAAATACCATATCGATACGATCGAGGCCGAAGCCGAGGCTCTGCGCAGCTACATCGCGAGCTGACCGGTCGCCTGATTTTGCGCCGCTTGCCGTTCGCCCGGCTTGCTCCTATCTTAGAGCTATGGACGTTCAGACCGTGACCCTTGCCCCCAACGCTGCGAAGCGCATCGCCGCGATTGCCGCCAAGCAGGGCAAGCCTGCCATGCTGCGGCTGTCGGTCGATGGTGGCGGCTGTTCGGGGTTCCAGTACAGGTTCGGGCTCGACGAGGCTCCGGCTAGCGACGACACCGTGACCGAAACCGACGGCGTGCGCTTGCTGGTCGATGCGGTCAGCCTTGATCTGGTGAGCGGCTGCGTGGTCGATTACGTCGAATCGCTCGGCGGATCGGCATTCCAGGTCAACAATCCCAACGCGGCGAGTGGCTGCGGCTGCGGATCCAGCTTCAGCGTCTAGCCGTTTTCGCGTGAGAACCGCCTCGTTCAATATCAACGGCGTCAAGGCCCGCTTGCCGCGGCTGCTCGAATGGCTTGAGGAGACCCGCCCCGCAGTCGCCTGTCTTCAGGAAGTGAAAAGCCAGGACGAAGGCTTTCCCGCCGCTGAGTTCGAAAAGATCGGCTACCGCGCGATCTGGCACGGCCAGAAGGGCTTCAACGGCGTCGCGATCCTGGCCGACGGGGTCGAGCCGGTCGAGGTCCAGCGTGGCTTGCCGGGCGATCCGACCGACGAACATGCGCGCTATATCGAAGCTGACGTGTTCGGAATTCGGGTGGTCTGCATCTACCTGCCCAACGGCAATCCCCAGCCCGGTCCCAAGTTCGATTACAAGCTGGCCTGGATGGAGCGGCTGCGCGCGCGGATGCGCGAGCTGGCTGCTGCGGAACTGCCCTGCGTGGTGATCGGTGATTTCAACGTGATACCGCAGGACAAGGATGTCTGGTCGCCCCCGGCGATGGCCGCCGACGCGCTGATGCAGCCTGGATCGCGCGATGCCTATGCGCGCCTGCTCAACGACGGCTGGACCGACGCACTCGACCTTCTCAACCCGCAGGGCGGGCTCTGGACCTTCTGGGACTATCAGGCGGGCGCGTGGCAACGCGATCACGGCTTTCGCATCGATCACGCGTTGCTTTCACCACAGCTTGCCGACCGAGTGAAGGCGGCGGGGGTCGACAAGGACTACCGCGGCCGCGAGAAGGCCAGCGATCATGCGCCGATGTGGGTCGAAGTGAGCGGGTGAGTCATTTTCCAGCCTGACGGCTGGGTGCGGCACCGGCCCGCTCCCCCACCCGACCACCCATAGGGTAACCTATTGTTGGGTGGCCGGGTGGGGGAGCGGGCCGGTGCCGCCTTCCGCCGTGAGGCGGACAGACTTTCAGCGATAGAACACATGATTATCGACCTGCGCCATGCGGGTCAGCCTCCAGCCGGGCGAAACGCGCGCGGCATGGAAGACAGCGCGCCTTCGACCGGGCTGTCCCACGCGTCGAAGTGCGCGATGTGCGCGATCTTGGCGGCTTCAGCCCAGGCGCGGCCGGTCTTGTTGATGGTAGGCATGGTCCGTCCGCGCACGAACGAAAATTGCGAGGGCTGGTAGACCACACCGCAATAGCTGGTGGGGAAGCGGCCGGACTTGGCCCGGGCAATGATGACTTTGCCGACGGCCAGTTGCCCGGCCAGCGATTCGCCCTTGGCTTCGAAATAGATTGCCCCGGCAAGACAGGCGAGTTCGCCCGAGAGGCTGTCGGGCAGCGGGGTGTCCGCGACGAGCGAGTGCAACGACCCGGCACTGGGCGAACCGCTATCGAGGGGTGCTGTGGTAGGTCCGGCGTCCTGGGCGGTCTCGGCAGCAAGCGGCTGGACCACGGGTGCGGTGACGAAGGTCACCTGCGCTTCGGCGCGAACCTGATAGCTCTGCGAATTGCCGGCCTGACCGGCGGACATCTGGGCGCCGGAAGTTTGGGCAAACGCGCCGGAACCGTTGGCGCTGACAAGGGTTGAAACAAACATGGCGGCGACGGCGATACCGCTCGCCAGTCGAACTTTGGTGCTCATTGATGATCTGCATCGGGCGGCGAACAGACCTGCGTCCGATGGGTGAGAAACACGGGGTTCGCCCCGCGGTCGTCACCAGGAACGGACCGGCTATCCTCCGACTTGCGTGCCTGCCCCGCCACCTGATTGTGTCCGGATGCCGCCTGCGCTTGACTGAGAGGCAGCCCTGATTGTGCAGTGCAGCAGAGTCAACCGGCGTTAATCTTCGAATCGGATGAGCCGTTCCGGATTCACGATGTCGAGTTCAACGATCCACACATCGGGATCCTGTACGCTTCGGCGAGCCAGGTAGGCATCAAATTCCCCTTTATTTTCAGCATCTTGGATGCGCGATTCGACCCATTTGCGGGATCCGTCGAGCTGCGGCATGCGCTCGAAAAGTCGTGCAATTCCGCCGTTTTCGAGGGCCACGACGAGAATCGTGCCGCCATCTGGCTCACCCTTGTGCAGCACTGCCGCAAAGCCCCCGGCGGCTTGCGCCGCGCGTATCAGTCCCGACACTTCCAGTTTCGCAGCGATCCGGCTCACGGCGCTGTGCCATATCCCGCGAGACCCGACAGCAACATGTGGCTTCGCATGAACGTCCCGGTGCCGCGCCCGACTTCCTCGCCGCCGGCAACGAGCAGCCGTGCTTCGGCAACCAGCACGCGCCGCCGCCCGCTTATCCAGCGTCCCTCGGCCACCACCCCGCCGCAGCGGATCGGGCGGCTGAACAGCAGGTTGAACGAGGTCGTCAGCAGGAAACGGTCGGTCACCAGCGTGTTGGCGGCATAGAATGCCGCGTCGTCGAGCATCTTGAAATACAGCGTCCCGTGCGCCGCCCCGCCGGCATGAAATGTTTCGGGACCGATCGCGAATTCGATCCGGGCGCGCCCCTCGCCGGGGATCGTCAGCCGCGAAGCAAAAAGCCGGTTGATCGGCGCGGCGGCATAAAGCCTTTCAAGTGCACGATGGTGGAACGAAGCGCCGCTCTGCGCGGCAGCTTCCTCGTCGGGCAGCTTGACGATCGATAACCCCGGGCCGCCTCCGTCAGGCGGCGTCACGGTCGATCACGTTGCACAGCAGGCCATAGATCGCTTCCGATCCGGGCGCGGCTTCGAGACCGTTGCGCATCCGCTCATCGCGCATCAGCCGCGAGATCGCCGCGAGCGCCTGGAGATGCGCCGCCCCGCCTTGGTCGGGCGAGAGCAGCCCGAAAACGAGGGTCACCGGCATGGCGTCTGCTGCCTCGAACGCCACCGGCGCTTCGAGCCGCAGGAATGCCGCGATCGGCGTATCGAGTCCGGGAATGCGCGCGTGCGGGGTTGCGACGCCGCGCCCGAAGCCCGTACTGCCGAGCCGCTCGCGCTCTTCAATCCGATCGAGCACCACCGCAGAATCGAGCCCGTAAACCGCCGCAAACCGCGCCGCCAACAGTTCGAGCACTGCCGCCTTGTCGGCGGCGCGAACCGTGGCGACCGCATCGGGCTCTATAGTGAACAGCTGGGTCATTACGAAATGGTTCCAGGCCGGAAAACGCAGCCAATACGATCGGCGAACCGGCGGATGATCCGCCAGGCACGCAGCCACATAAGGTGCAGAAAAGCCCCGGCGGCGGGGCCGGAGACTCAGTGCGGCTCGACCCAGCCGATCGATCCATCACCCCGGCGATAGACCATATTATGCCGCCCGGTTCCAGCGTTTTTGAAAAACAGGGCGTTGGTGTTGCGAAGGTCGAGCATCATCACGGCATCGGCAACCGTCGCTTCGGGAACATCGACCTTGGTTTCGGCGATCACCACGGGCGCGTCGGCTGCGTCGGCCTCGGCCTCTTCGGGCTGGAATACGACGTAGGCAGCGGCTTCCTCGTCGCGTTCGACCCGGCGGGCCTGAGCCGATGCGTCGTGGCGATCCTTGATCCGCCGCTTGTAGCGCCGCAGCTGCTTCTCGATCTTGTCCGCCGCGCCATCGAGCGCGACATGCGCATCATGCGCAACGGCGTGGCCCTTGAGGATCAGTCCCTGCATCACATGGGTGACGATGTCGCAGCGGAACGCACCTTGCGGCGCCTTGCCGAAGGTGACCTGCGAGGACAGCGCGCGGCTGAAATACTTGTCGACGATCGCGCTTAGCCGAGTGTCGGCATGGCCCTGGAGCGCGGCGCCGGTATCGACCTGATGACCCGAAACGCGAATGTCCATGAGCTTTCTCCTTGGTGGTGTGGACCGAATCTGATCGCCTGGTACAAAGCCCGGGTCAGCGTGCCTGTTCCCAGATCGGCGACTGAATGGTGGTGAGGAACGCAGTGTGTCGCGCCAGTTCATCGACGCTGGGCGCGAAAATCCGCGCGGGGCGGAAAGCGCGCTCGCGCCGGATCGGACCCGCATCGGCCCGGTCGCTGCCGCTATCGACCGCGAGTCCCAGCCCGATCTGGCGACCGCCGGTCAGCTCGACATAAAGCTGGGCGAGCAGTTCGGCATCGAGCAGCGCGCCGTGGCGGGTGCGGTGGCTGCGGTCGATCCCATAGCGGGTGCACAGCGCGTCGAGGCTGAGCTTGGCGCCGGGATGACGGACCCGGGCCAGCGCGATGGTATCGATCATCCGGCTGCGGCACACCGGTTCGCGCCCACAAGCGCCCAGCTCCATATCGAGAAAGCCGAAATCGAACGCCGCATTGTGCGCCACCAGCGGCGCGTCGCCGATGAATTCGAGCAGGTCTTCGGCGTGATGGGCGAACTCCGGCTTGTCGGCAAGGAACGCGTCAGACAGGCCGTGGACCGCCTCGGCTGCGGCGGGCATCGACCTGCCAGGATTGAAATAGGCGTGAAAGGTGCGCCCCGTGGCGACCCGGCCGAACATCTCGATGCAGCCGATTTCCACGATCCGGTCGCCGCTGCTGGGGTCAAGTCCGGTAGTTTCGGTGTCGAAGACGATTTCACGCATTGGCATGACTATCGGCCCGCCCGGGCCGGGTTACAAGGGCCGCGACGCAGCTTTTTCGCGCAATTCATGGACCAGTGCGGTGACGTGATGGCGGGTTGCGGTGAGTGTCGTCCCCGTATCGATGACGAAATCGGCACGCGCGCGCTTTTCGGCATCGGTCACTTGCAGACCGAGAATTTTCTCAAATTTTTCCAGTGTCATGCCGGGGCGGGCCAGGACCCGCTCGCGCTGCATCGCGGGCGGCGCGGACACAACCGCGACCGCATCGAGGCCGTGCTGGCCGGTTTTCTCATAAAGCAGCGGGATGTCGAACACGATCAGCGGCTCGGCGGCGTTGGCGGTGAGAAAGTCGGCACGCCGTGCCGCCACTGCCGGATGGACGATGCCCTCGAGCCGTTTCAGCGCCGCCGGATCGCCGAACACCTGGGCGCCCAGCTCAGCGCGTTTAACGCCGTTGGCATCGGTACTGCCGGGAAACTCCGCTTCGATTGCCGGTATCAGGGCACCTCCCGGCCCCTGTAAGGCGTGAACCTCGGCATCGGCATCGAACACCGGCACGCCCAGCCCCCGCAACATCGCCGCGACCGCCGACTTGCCCATG
>Ga0105052_10004825_pt1 | contig 14573 bp, 15 predicted proteins | sample FRY03_FD_78094 | JGI IMG/M metagenome (GOLD analysis project Ga0105052, IMG submission 78094) | Freshwater microbial communities from Lake Fryxell liftoff mats and glacier meltwater in Antarctica - FRY-03 | ecosystem: Environmental > Aquatic > Freshwater > Ice > Glacier meltwater ... | reverse complement strand
TAAAAACAGGCCTGCGTATTTAGCTGTGACTTTTTGGTTTGTAGTCGTGTCGGGTTCGGGCGCAGTACCATGCATCGCATGACCGTTTCTGCTGCCCCGTCACTGCCCTACGCCGGTCTGCGCGTTGTCGAATTTACCCACATGGTCATGGGCCCAACCTGCGGCATGGTGCTGGGCGATCTGGGCGCGGAGGTGATCAAGGTCGAGCCGCCCAAGGGCGACAACACGCGCCGCTTGCTGGGCTCAGGAGCGGGCTTTTTCCCGCTCTTCAACCGCAACAAGAAAAGCCTGGTGCTGGACCTGCACACGCCACAGGGCAAGGAAGCGGTACTCAAGCTGATCGCCACCGCAGATGTGGTGAGCGAGAACTTCAAGACCGAGACCATGCAGAAGCTGGGTCTCGATTACGAGACCCTGAAGCGGCTCAACCCGCGCCTGATTTACGTCAGCCACAAAGGCTTTCTACCCGGCCCGTACGACCACCGCACCGCCCTTGACGAGGTGGTGCAGATGATGGGCGGCCTGGCCTACATGACCGGGCGCCCTGGTGACCCGCTGCGCGCGGGCAGCAGCGTGAACGACATCATGGGCGGCCTGTTTGGCGCCATTGGTGTGATGGCCGCCTTGAAACAGCGCGAGAGCACCGGCCTGGGCCAGAAGGTGGAAAGCGCGCTGTTCGAGAACAACGTGTTTCTGGTCGCGCAGCACATGCTGCAGTACGCGGTGACCGGCGCGCCGGCCGCGCCCATGCCCGAGCGCATTTCATCGTGGGCGGTGTACGACGTGTTCAGCGTGAAAGACGGCGAGCAGATTTTTCTGGCGGCTGTGAGCGACACACAGTGGGACATCTTCTGCAAGGCGCTGGCTCTGGACGATCTCAAAGCCGACCCGCGCCTGCCCAGCAACAACCACCGGGTGCGCGAACGCGACTGGCTCATTCCCGAGCTGCGCCAGCGCCTGGCGCAGCGCAGCGCGGCCGAACTCGCCGAGCTGTTCGAGCGCGAAGGCTTGCCCTATGCGCCCATTACCCGCCCGCAGGATTTGCTGGACGACCCCCATCTGCTGGCCACCGGCGCCCTGGCGCCCATCACCCTGCCCGACGGCGAGCGCGCCGGCCAGACCGCGCCCACTGTGCTGTTCCCGTTCACGCTGGACGGCCAGCGCCCTGGCGTGCGCCTGAGCCCACCACGCCTGGGCGAGCACAACGCCGAGCTGCTGCGCACGCTGGGATATGACGCGGCCGCGATCGCGCGCCTCAGCGCGCCCACCACACCGTCCGCCTGATCCGCCGCATGGACAAGCTCAAACAGTTCGGCACCTTCGTCTCGGTCGCCGCGCGCGGTAGCCTGACGGCGGCGGCCCGGGCCGAAGGCGTGGCGCCGGCCATCATCGGGCGCCGGCTCGACGCGCTGGAGTCGCGCCTGGGCGTGAAGCTGATGGTGCGCACCACCCGGCGCATCACGCTGACCCACGAGGGCAGCGCGTTCCTGGAAGACTGCCAGCGCCTGCTCACCGATGTGGCCAACGCCGAGGCCAGCGTGAGTGCCGGCGGCGTGAAAGCCAGCGGGCATTTGCGCCTCACCGCGCCGGCTGGTTTTGGCCGGCGCCATGTGGCGCCGCTGGTGCCGCGTTTTTGCGAGCTGCACCCCGAGGTGACGATCTCGTTGAACCTGAGCGACCGGGTGGTCGACGTGACCGGCGAGGCCTACGACTGCGCGGTGCGGGTGGGCGATCTGCCCGACTCGTCGCTGGTCAGCGTGCGCCTGGCCGAAAACCGCCGCCTGTGCGTGGCCACGCCGCAGTTTTTGCAGCGCCACGGTCGCCCGCAGACGCCAGCCGATCTGGTGCGCTTCGATTGCCTGGCGCTCTCCAGTGACGCCTCGCAAACCCGTGGCTGGGCATTTGCCGCGCCCGCGTTAGCGGCGGACGGCGCCAGGGAACCGACCAGAGGTTTGACCACCGAGCCCACGCAGATCGTCTACCTGCGCCCCGGCGGCTCGCTCGACTGTAGCGACGGCCAGGTGTTGCACGAATGGTGTCTGGCCGGTTACGGCATCGCTTGGCGCAGCACCTGGGAAGTGGAGGGCGATATTGCTGCGGGCCGTCTGACCACCGTGCTCGACGCATTCGCCGCGCCCCCCAACGGCATCTACGCGCTGTTTCCCCAGCGCAAACACCTTGCGCTGCGGGTGCGGTTGTGGATTGATTTTTTGAAACACCATTACGCGCAGGCCGATTTTTGGAGCGGTGCGGCGCATTGACGCCGCACCCCAACCGGTTTGCAGGCTTCTCTCGCCGTTCAACGAAAGCCTGGCATGGACCCTTCATGGACGCCCAACCGGCGGCACATCGTGCTTGCCACCGCTGCCTCAGTGGCCGCTGCCACCAGCCTGCTGAGCGGCTGCGCCTCGCCGTTCGGTGCGCCCTCCACCGTCGGCCGCGCGCCCTACGCTCCCGCCTCGCGCGCCTACCGCCAGGCTGTTGCGGCTCACCTTTACAGCCGCAACAGCGAGCGCATTTTCAAAGGCGTGTTGCCGTCCAATCTTTACGCGATCGGTGTGCTGCAGCTGGACATTGACCGCCGTGGTTGGGTGGCGCGCCTGCACTGGCTGCGTGCACCGAGCCACGCGCCAGAGGTGGTGGCGGAGATCGAGCGCACCGTGCGTCAGGCGGCGCCCTATCCCGCCCTGTCGGACACGCTCACCTACACCGACACCTGGCTGTGGGACAAAAGCGGCCGCTTCCAGCTCGACACGCTGACCGAAGGGCAGTTGTAGGGGGGCAGTTACAAGGGAGCAGCTGCTGAGACTGCGCAGGGCGCTGGCTGGTGCGCTCCCGCTTTTACTCAGAACAGGCTTTGGAGCAAAAACGCGGCTGTGCCCCACATCATCAGCGCCACGGCGCCGTCCAGCGCGCGCCAGATGTGCAGCGAGTTCAGGCGCCGGCCAAGCCAAAACGCGGCCAGACCCAAGCCGGTGAACCACACCACCGAACCGGTGGCCGCGCCGATGCCAAAGCTGCTGGCAGCTGCGCCGTAGGCCAGCGAGGCGCTGCCGATCAGCACCGCGGTGTCGAGCCAGGCGTGGGGGTTCAGCCAGGAGAAGGCGAGCGCTGCCAGCACCGCCTGGCGCCGGCTCATGCTGGGGCGCCTGGATTGGCCGCTGCCCTCATCAGCCAAGCCCGGTGTCTCGGGGTGCAGAAAGCGCTGAAATGCTTTCCAGCCGTAGACGCAGAGTGACAGAGCGCCGGCACCGACCAGCGCGCCCATCAGCTTGTCGGACAGCCCACCCAGCTGCGCCAACCCCAGCACGCCGATGCCGATCAGCAGCATGTCGGAGAACATGCAAACGGCCACTGTGAGGCCAATGTGCTGACGCTGCAGGCCCATGCGCAGCACATGCGCGTTTTGTGGGCCGATCGCCATGATCAGCGACAGGCTCAGCACCATGCCAGCGGTGAAGGAGGGGAGGACAAAGTTCATGGCGGCACAGCAGTGAATGGTTTAAAAAGCGATGGACAGAAACCAAATTGTCACCTTATTGGCCACTTTTTTAAATTGAGTTAAATTTAAATTAGATTAGTCGAATAAAAATCAACCAATATGCTGGATGCCCGCCAACTTGATGCCCTGGCCGCCGTGGTCGAACACAGCGGTTTCGGCCCCGCTGCCCAGGCTTTGTCGGTCACGCTGGGCGCGGTGTCGCTGCGCATCAAAGCGCTGGAAGAGCAGCTGGGGCAGCGGCTGGTGGTGCGTGGCAAACAGGTGCGTGCGACAGCGGCTGGGCAGGCGCTGCTGGCCCACATCAAGCAGGTGCGGCTGATGGAGGCCGACGTGCTCGCTGCCCTGCAGGGCAGCGGCTCCCCTGGTAGCAAGGCGCGCTGGAGAAGCCTTTGCGTGGCGATCAACGCCGACTCCGCTGTGAGCTGGTTTTTGCCCGGCGTGGCGCCGCTGCTCCTCAAGCACCGGTTGCTGCTCGACATCCTGATCGACGACCAGGACCACACCCACGACCTGCTCAAAAGCGGCGATGTGATCGGTTGTGTGACAGCGCGCGCCGACCCGCTGCGCGGATGCGTGGCCGAGCCGCTGGGCGTTATGCGCTACCGCTGCGTGGCCACCGCCGCTGTGGTGCAGCGCTGCCGCACGCCTGCCGGCGCGGTGTCACCGCACAAGTTGCTGGCCCATCCCGCTGTGATCTTCAACCGCAAAGACGCGCTGCAAGACGCGTTCCTGGCCCAACACTTCGGCCTGCGCCAGGCCCACTACCCGCGCCATTTCGCCCCAGCGGTGGACGCGTTCGAAGAAGCGCTGGCCCTGGGCATGGGCTGGGGCATGGTGCCCGAGCAAAGTCTGGCCAACCGCCCGGTGTTGCAAGAGGTGCTGCCTGGTGCCACGGTGGATGTGGCGCTGTACTGGCAGCACTGGGCACGCGAATCCCCCTCGGCCCAGCGGCTGACCCAGGCGGTTAAGGCGGCGGCGCTGGCGCGTTTGCCGCCGCTGTCTGGAGTGCTTGCAGCGGCTGCGGCCTGAAGGAGGTTGACGCCCGTAGATCGCGCCGTGCTCAGCCTGCCAGGCGCGAGCCATGAAAATGTTGTGTACATGTCGCGTACATCCTTGAAAAATGGCTTGGTGCTTCGCGCTGGCCTTTCAAGTTCGGCCTAGTCCTGTTGCAATGATTCGACCGAATGTGCCGATTCACTCTGACGGCTGTTTAGCCGCCCGGCAAACAGCAGTCAATTGACCCACCGGCCAGCATTAACCAGTGTGGGCTTCAGCAAATATCAATTCCTGGTGAGAGGAAACTCGTCTACGAAGAAATTATTGGGGTATCCATCTGAATCCAATAACTCATCGTCATCGCCAATGCGAAGCTGACCTGAGCTGTCAATGAAAAAAATTGTCTTCGCTGTTCCAGCTTCATAACCCTTATCGATTTCGATCGGATTAAGAGTATTGTCAGGGTTTGTGAATGTTACAATAAATTTGTCATCACCTTCGGCAAAGTCACCAGAGGCTGAATACACCGTGTTGGCTGGCGTGGTAATTTCTACCTTGTCAACTGTGTTGCCGTCCACTGTCTTGGTTCCATTGAAACCCAACGTACCCCCCACAGTTGGCGACGCGACAGTTGCTTTTATTAGTCCCGTGCAATCTGATGAATCATAAAAAGTGCTTGTATCGCTTGCGGACAAACCATTGCTGCGATTGGCTACAATGACAACAATTGTTTTTGTTGAGCCAACAATGGCTGATGATCTCATGGATGGCAATGGCTCACATGCAGACCAGGTGCCCAAATACAAGCTGGCTCTCACCCCTGTGCCAGTACCGGCATCTTCCCCTCCCCCTCCGCATCCCAAAAGCACCACGCTCGCCACGACTGCCACACCCAGTTTTGCTATCTGAATCATCAAAATAACTCCCAAAAGTTTGAAACGTGTTGTTCAACAGTGCGTACTTAAGTACGCAATTGGCGAGTGTATCCGAACGTGAGACCATGTGTATCTCTATGTATCGTGGTGTATCGGACTTGTGCAGCGCACCGCTTAAAATCACCGTTTTATGCTCAAGATCCAACAAGACCTGCTGACCGGGCTGGCCACCGCGCTGGACGCCATCTCACCTGGCGCCGGCGCCAAGGCCGCGTTTGAGTCGCCCAAAGTCGCCGCCCATGGCGACTTGGCTGTGACCGCCGCCATGCAGCTGGCCAAACCGCTCAAGCTGAACCCGCGCCAGGTGGGTGAGCAGCTGCGCGCCTTGCTGCTGGCGCAGCCGATGTACCAGCAGTGGGTCAGCGGGATCGAGATCGCAGGCCCCGGCTTCATCAACATCCGGCTCAAGCCCGAGGCCAAGCAGCAGACCGTGCGCGAGGTGTTACAGGCGGGCCCAAGCTTCGGCGTGGCGCTTTTGAGATCGCTTGAAGAGGGTCAGAGTCTGCTGGTGGAGTTTGTGTCAGCCAATCCCACCGGCCCGCTGCATGTGGGCCACGGCCGCCAGGCCGCGCTGGGTGATGCGATCTGCAACCTGTTCGCCACCCAGGGCTGGCGCGTGCACCGCGAGTTCTATTACAACGACGCGGGCGTGCAGATTGGCACCCTGGCCACGTCCACCCAGCTGCGCGCCCAGGGTGCGAAGCCGGGCGATCCGCAATGGCCCGAGGCCGCCTACAACGGTGAGTACATTCAGGACATCGCCAACGATTTTCTGGCGAAGAAGACAGTGCACGCCGACGACCGCGCCTTCACCGCCAGCGGCGATGTGAACGATTTGGACGGCATGCGCCAGTTTGCGGTGGCCTACCTGCGCCACGAGCAAGACCTCGATTTGCAGGCCTTCGCGGTCACGTTCGACCATTACTACCTCGAATCCAGTCTCTACACCAGCGGCCGGGTCGAGGCCACGGTCAACAAGCTGATCGCCGCTGGCAAAACCTACGAGCAAGACGGTGCGTTGTGGCTCAAATCCACCGACTACGGCGACGACAAAGACCGCGTCATGCGCAAGTCCGACGGCTCGTTCACCTACTTCGTGCCCGATGTGGCGTACCACATCGCCAAGTGGGAGCGCGCTTTCACCAAGGTGATCAACATTCAGGGCACCGACCACCACGGCACGATTGCCCGGGTGCGCGCCGGTTTGCAGGCGGTCAATGTGGGCATACCGGCCGGCTACCCCGATTACGTGCTGCACACCATGGTGCGGGTGGTCAAGGGCGGCGAAGAGGTGAAGATCAGCAAGCGAGCCGGCAGCTATGTGACGCTGCGCGACCTGATTGAGTGGACCTCAAAAGATGCGGTGCGCTTCTTTCTGCTCAGCCGCAAGCCCGACACCGAATACACCTTCGACGTTGATCTGGCGGTGCAGAAGAACAACGACAACCCGGTGTATTACGTGCAATACGCCCATGCGCGCATTTGCTCGGTGCTTCGGTCGTGGTTTGACCAGCCCCTTAATGACGATATGTCCGTTGAAGCTGCAAAGAATCGATTAACAGGTATGTCGGTCGAAGCCGCAAAACTCTCAGTGCTACAGGACGCCGATCTGTCCCCGCTCACCAGCCCAGCTGCGCAGGCGCTGATGCTGCTGCTGGCCAAATACCCGGCGATGCTGAGCGCAGCGGCGCGCGATTTCGCGCCGCACGACGTTACTTTTTACCTGCGCGAGCTGGCGGCCAGTTACCACAGCTATTACGACGCCGAGCGCATTTTGGTGGATGACGAAGCGGTGAAATTGGCGCGCCTGGCACTGGTCAGCGCCACCGCGCAGGTGTTGCACAATGGCCTCGCTGTGTTGGGCGTGAGCGCCCCGCAAAAAATGTGAACCGGACTTTTCTGATGACGACCCAAACAAATCCACCCCCTTGGTCGCAGCGCGGCGGCACCTTGATCGGGCTGGTCATTGGTCTGCTGATTGGTCTGGGCATGGCGCTGGCGGTGGCAGTCTATGTGACCAAGGTGCCAGTGCCGTTTGTCGACCGCAATCTCTCGCGCAACCCGGCGCAAGACGCTGCCGAGACCGAGCGCAACAAAGGCTGGAACCCAAACGCGACGCTCAGCGGTCGCTCGGCCACCGCGCCACCGCCCGCCGCCATGCCGCCGGCCGACACCGATGGCGCTATCGTGGTGCCGCCTGCCGACGGCCAGCCGCTGCCCAAGCCGGGCGCCATCGGTTCCTCCAGCGAGGTGCCTGGCGCTGACCTGCTGGGCGATCTGGCCAAAGCGCGCATGGACAATCCCACCACCCAGTCTGCGGCTGTGAAACCCGTGCCAATGCCGGCGTCCGGCCCCGGCGCCGACCCGTTTCTTTATTTTGTGCAGGCTGGCGCCTTTAAAAGCGCCGAAGATGCCGAGGCGCAGCGCGCCAAGCTGGCGATGCTCGGCATTGAGTCGCTGGTCAGCGAGCGTGAGCAGGCTGGCCACACGGTGCACCGCGTGCGCGCCGGCCCGTTCAACCAGAAGGCCTTGGCCGACCTCACCCGCGAGCAGCTGGAGGCCAACGGCACCGAGGCGACGCTGGTGCGGGTGCAGCGCTAAATCCGTGTGCCACCTGGATGGGAACTTTGTTCCGCTGGCGCGTCCCAACACCATCATTCAAGGAGTCTGTTTTGATGCAACGTCGCGATTTTTCCCGCTCAGTGCTGGCTGTTGGCGCCACCACCACCCTCGGCGGTCTCGCCGCGCTGGGCCACAGCAGCGCCCAGGCGCAGATGGCCAGTTTGAAAGAAGGCACCGACTTTGTGCGGCTGGGCCGGCCCGCGCCGGTGGATGCGCCCGCCGGCCAGATCGAGGTGCTGGAGTTTTTCGCCTACACCTGCATCCATTGCTACAACTTCGAGCCGGTGATGGCCGCCTGGATCAAGAAGAAGCCGGCCAATGTGGTCGTCAAGCACACGCCGGTGAAGTTCAGCGAAGCGTTCGTGCCGATGCAAAAGCTCTACTACGCGCTGCAAGCCATGGACCTGGTCGACAAGTTGCATGAGAGGGTGTTCAGCGCGATCCATGTTGACAAGCTGCGCCTGACCACGGCCGAGGCCATCACCGACTGGGTGGCCAAGCAGGGCGTGAACAAGGCGAAGTTCACCAGCGTCTTCAACTCGTTTGCGGTGGCTGGCAAGGCCAACCGCGCGAGCCAGCTGCAAGACGCCTACCAGGTGGAAGGTACACCGGCGCTGGGCGTGGCCGGCCGCTTCTATGTGCCGGGTCAGGGTCCGCGCTCCATCGTGGTGGCCGAAGTCTTGATCGCCGAGATGCGCAAGGCCTGAGGTTGGCGCTTGTTGTCCGGGCGAAGCCTGCTTTGAGCGGGCTTCGATTTTTCGGTCCATACCCGGCCCATGGGCTGCGATACCAAGCGGCAAATGTCACGCAAAACAGCGGCCAGCAGGGATGTGCGCCGCTACAATGCATGCAAGTTTCATGCCCCATTTTTCATGACCCCGTACCATCCCCCTTGCTCCCGCTTTTTCCGCTCTGTGCCGCTGTTCGCGCTCGCGCTGGGTTTGGCTTTGCTGGTCGGTGCGGGTACGGTTTGGGCCGAGAAGGCCGACCGCGACCAGCCGATGAACATTGAAGCAGACGCGCTGCGATACGACGACGCGCGCCAGACCAGCGTGTTCATCGGCAATGTGGTGATCACAAAAGGCACGATTCTGATCCGTGGCGCCCAGGTTGAGGTGCAGCAAGACGCGCAGGGTGGTCAATTCGGCGTGGCCAACGGCAGCCCGGCGTTTTTCCGGCAGAAGCGCGATGGTGTTGACGAGTCCATTGAAGGAACGTCCAAACGTATCGAATACGACAGCCAAGCCGACACGGTTCGCTTCATCGGCAACGCGGTGCTGCGCCGCCTCACCGGCAGCCAAGTCAACGACGAGACCACCGGCGCCCTGATCGTTTACAACAACAGCACCGACGTTTTCTCGGTGGACGGCGGCGCCAGCAACAGCACCGCAGGCAACCCCACCGGTCGGGTGCGGGCCATGCTCACGCCGGTGCCCAACCCCGGTGCTGCGGTCAGCCCGGTACCTGTGCCGGCGCCTGCGGTGCTCAAGCCCACCGACAAGCTAGGTGAGAGCCGCCCATGAAGGCGCCCCAGCCCGACGCGGCGCCCGCCCATCCCGCTGGGCGCGAGTCGGCCGCCACCAGCTGCCTGGTCGCGCGTGGGCTGAAAAAAGCCTACGGCAGCCGCGTGGTGGTCAAAGACGTGTCGCTCTCGGTCGACAAAGGCGAGGTGGTCGGTCTGCTCGGCCCCAACGGCGCCGGCAAAACCACCTCGTTCTACATCCTGGTTGGCCTGCTGCGATCCGATGCGGGGCAGATTCTGCTCGACGGTCAGGCGATCGAGAAGATGCCGATCCACAAGCGCGCGCGCCTGGGTCTGGGTTATCTGCCACAAGAGGCGTCGATCTTTCGCAAGCTCAACGTGGCGGACAACGTGCGCGCGGTGTTGGAGTTGCAGCAAGACGAGGCCGGCCAAACGCTTTCGCAAGCGGTGATCGAGCAGCGGCTGGGCCAGCTGCTGGCCGACCTGCATGTGGACCACCTGCGCGACTCGCCAGCGCCCGCTCTCTCTGGCGGCGAGCGCCGGCGGGTCGAGATTGCGCGCGCGCTGGCCACCAGCCCACGCTTCATCTTGCTCGACGAACCCTTTGCCGGCATCGACCCGATCGCGGTGATCGAGATCCAGCGCATCATTGGTTTTCTCAAATCGCGCGGCATCGGTGTGCTGATCACCGACCACAACGTGCGCGAAACGCTCGGCATCTGCGACCGCGCTTACATCATCAACGAAGGCCATGTGCTCACCAGCGGCACCCCGGCCGAAATCGTCGAAAACGCCGACGTGCGCCGGGTGTATCTGGGCGAGCATTTCAGAATGTAATGGGCCGCAACTTGTTCACGCTGGGGTGGCCCAGTGAGGCGCTGCAAGCCAGGTCATGCGCAGCGCAGCGGGTGGTGCCCAACCGATGAAACCCGGCCTGTCCCTGCGCGTCTCGCAGCACCTGGCGCTCACGCCGCAGCTGCAGCAGTCGATTCGCCTGTTGCAACTCTCCACGCTGGAGATGGCGCAGGAAGTTGAGCAGATGCTGGATGACAACCCGTTTCTGGAGCGTGGCGACGAGGTGGCCGAGCGTGAGGGCTTTGGCCTGGAGCAGGCCGACATGCCGGTGACCACCGGCGAGCAGATCGCCGAGGCGGCCGAGCTGGTCATGGCACCGCAGCCGCCCGAACTGGAGCGGGCGGCCAACGAGCGCAACGACAGCGAGGCTTCCGACACGGTGGAAAGCCGGGCCGAGGGCGACAGTCCGCTGGAGGAAAGCTGGGACGGTGACGGCTCGGTGGACATTGCGCCCGACGACAGCGAATGGGGCGGTGACGCGCCCTCGCGCAACAACAGCAGCACCGCAGGCGACGACGAAACCGCCAGCGCGGCCGAACTCGCGCGCGCCGGCACCCGGCTGCAAGACCACTTGCATGGCCAGGCGCTGGGCCTTCGCCTGGGTGAAGAAGACCGCGCTGCGCTGTATTTCCTGATCGAGTCGCTGAACGACGACGGGTACCTGGAAGACCCCCTGAGCGAGCTCGCCTGTGCCTGGCTGCAGATGAGCGCCGGCGCGGCTGCGCTCTCGGCTGACGACACGCTGCAAGCCGTTGAGGCCGCGCAGCAGCGCCTCACCATGACTTTGAGCCTGCTGCAACACATGGAGCCCGCCGGTGTGGGGGCGCGCGATCTGGGCGAGTGCCTGCGGCTGCAGATCGAGGAGCTGCGCAACAGCCCGGAAGCCCGCGCCGCGCTGGCGATTTGCGCCCAGCCGCTGGAGCTGATGGCCAAGCGCGACCTGAAGCGCCTGGGCGCCAGTTGCGGGCTCGACGAAGACACCGCCCGTGCCGCGCTCGCGCTGATCGTCCGCCTGGAGCCCAAGCCGGGCCGCCGCTTCGTCGAGGTCGAGCGCAACATCGTGATTCCCGATGTCTTGGTCACGCGCGCCGGGCTTGGTTTTAAGGTGCAGCTCAACCTCCAGGTGATGCCGCGCCTGCGGGTGCACGATGTCTACGCCAGCGCCATGCGCCAGAACCGCGGCGGCAAAGACAGCGGCACCGGGGCCGGCCACGCCGCCATGCAGCAGCGGTTGCAGGAGGCGCGTTGGTTCATCAAAAACATCCAGCAGCGCTTCGACACCATCTTGCGTGTCTCCAGCGCGATCGTGGAACGCCAGCGCAACTTCTTTCTGCATGGTGATCTCGCCATGCGACCGCTGGTGCTGCGTGAGATTGCCGACGAGCTGGGGCTGCACGAGTCCACCATCAGCCGCGTGACCACCGCCAAGTACATGGCCACGCCCCACGGCACCTTCGAGCTCAAGTATTTTTTTGGCTCCTCGCTGGGCACCGAAACCGGCGGCAATGCGTCGAGCACGGCGGTGCGCGCCCTGCTCAAGCAGTTCATCGCAGCCGAGGAGCCCAGCAAGCCGCTGTCGGACAACCAGCTCGCCGATCTGCTCAAGGCGCAAGGTATCGGGTGCGCGCGGCGCACCGTGGCCAAGTACCGCGATGCGCTGCGCATTGCACCCGCGAGTTTGCGAAAGAGCTTGTGAACGCCCCCGGTGCCGCTGCGCACCAACGCCCTCGAGGGGGGCCACGCTGGCGGCCCGGCAAAGCCGGTTGCGCGGCGTGTCTTGAAAGAATCCCCCCTTTCGGCGAAGTGAGCTGCGGACCCCAAAACGTTTAGAAAATGATTCATGAACCAACTCAACCTCTTTCTCCCCTGCGCCGCCGGTGTTGAGCAATTCCTGGGCGCCGAGGTGCAGCGCATCACCGGCGAGCCGCTGGCGTTCAGTTCGCGCGGTGGCGTGGGCGTGCAGGCCTCGTGGCGCGATGCGATGCGCCTGAACCTGCACAGCCGGCTTGCGCAGCGCGTGCTGGTGCAGCTCTGGCACGGCAACTACCGCAGTGAGCAAGACCTCTACAACGCGGCTGGTGATGTGGCGTGGGAAATCTGGTTCACGCCCAAGCAGACCATCAAGGTCGACATCACCGCGCAGCACAGCCCGCTGACCAGCCTGAACTTCGCCGCGCTCAAGATCAAAGACGCCATCTGCGACCGCTTTCGCGCCAAGCGCGGCGAGCGCCCCAGTGTGGACACCACCTGGCCCGACGTGCGCATCCACGCCCACCTCACCACCGACGGCCTCACGCTCTACCTCGACACCTCGGGCGAGCCGCTGTTCAAGCGCGGCTGGCGCGAAGACAAGGGCGACGCGCCACTGAAAGAAACCCTGGCCGCCGCCATGATTGCCGCCACGGGTTGGGATGCGTGCGCCGAACAACCGCTAGACGCCATCGGGCCGCTGTACGACCCCTGCTGCGGCAGTGGCACGGTGGTGATCGAGGCGGCGCAGATCGCGCTGAACATCGCGCCGGGCAGCCTGCGCCGCTTCGCCTTCGAGAAGATGCTGCCGTTTCAGCCTCACGTGTGGCAGGCCATCAAAGACGAGGCGCAGCGCGCGCAGCGCGAATGGCCTGCTGGCCAGCGCCCAATCGTGTTTGGCAGCGACGTGGCGTTTCGCATGGTCGATTTTGCGCAGCGCAACGCCGAGCGCGCCGGTGTGGCACACGCCATTGAGCTGCGCGGCGGCGACGCGCTGCAGCGCCTGCCGCCCAGCGACACCCCCGGCGTGATGCTGCTCAACCCACCGTATGGCGAGCGCATCGCCGCCGCTGGTGTGGCCGGTGAGCGGTCTGAGGACCGCGCCAGTGCCCGCGCCTCGCGTAGCTTCTCGTCTGGCCGCAGCGCACAGGAGAGCCCGCGCCAGGGACGCGAGAGCGCACAGATGGAAGACGGTGGCGACGGTAGCGAATTCTTCGAGCGCCTCGCCGCGCACTGGAAGACCCACTACGCCGGCTGGAGCGCCTGGTTGCTCACGCCCGATCTCAAGCTGCCCGGCAAGATGCGCTTCAAGGAATCGCGTCGCGTGCCGTTGTGGAACGGAGCCATCGAATGTCGGCTGTTCCGCTTCGACCTCACCGCGCGGCGAGCGCCACCGGCGCCCCGCGATGACAACACCACCGCGCCATGAGCGCGCACCCCACGCGGCTCGTGCTCGACACCAACATCGTGCTCGACTTGTTTGTCTTTGACGACCCCGACACAGCGGCGCTGCACGCGCAACTCGCGCAGCCCGCGAGCCGCTGGATCGCCACCCCCGCCATGCGCAAAGAACTCGCGCGCGTGCTCGCCTACCCGCAGATAAGCAAACGCCTGAGCGCCCGCGCGCTGCCCGCGGCCGATGTGCTGGCCGCGTTCGACCAACACAGCCACACCGAAGCCGCCGCCCCCAGGGCGCCCTGTGTTTGCAAGGACGTCGACGACCAGAAATTCGTTGACCTGGCGGTGGCACACCGAGCCATGTTGGTGAGCAAAGACGATCAGGTGCTGCGCATGGCGCGGCGGCTCATGCCGCTGGGGGTGCACGTCTGCCGTCGCTGGTCAGCACCTGTGCCCGCCGCCCGCAACCTCGCCATCCCTTGAATTTTTTTCCTCTTCATTTCTTTCACACGCCCATGAAAACCATCGTCCGAGCCTTCTTCAAAACCCTGCGCCTGGTGCTGGGCCCATTTGTGCTGCTGTTGGAATGGCTGCGCAAACCGAATGGGCTGGTGCGAGAGAGCGCTGCACAAAGCCTGGTTGATCGGCAGTGCGCCAGCCTCGCGCTGTACCAATACCAAACCTGCCCGTTCTGCATCAAGGTGCGCCAGGAAATGCGGCGTCTGTCGCTGCCGATCGAGCGGCGCGATGCGCAGAAAGACGCCACCCACCGCAACGCGCTGGTGCAAGTCGGCGGTACTGCCAAGGTGCCCTGCCTGAAGATCACCGATGCGGCAGGCAAAAGTCAGTGGCTGTACGAATCCAAGGCGATCATCGATTACCTGCGCGCCCGCTTTGCACCTGCCTGAAGCTGCCCCTGGCAGCGGCGCTGAGGCGCTGCGTCATTTACCCGAGCGGGTTGGACCGCGCTCACATTGCCCTGTACCCCAAATGCCCGCCCACCAGACTCCCATGAACCCAACCGCAAGCCCTC
>Ga0105052_10004799_pt1 | contig 14646 bp, 8 predicted proteins | sample FRY03_FD_78094 | JGI IMG/M metagenome (GOLD analysis project Ga0105052, IMG submission 78094) | Freshwater microbial communities from Lake Fryxell liftoff mats and glacier meltwater in Antarctica - FRY-03 | ecosystem: Environmental > Aquatic > Freshwater > Ice > Glacier meltwater ... | reverse complement strand
CAGCGGTTTCTCATAAGCTCGCCAAAGCCACCGCATGGCGTCAGGCATCACCGCTGCGCCTTGCTTGCCATTGTGACCACCGGTTCCCCAAACGTGCTTGACGTCGTAACCGGCCCAGTGCAGCGCAGCTAACATGGATTGATTGGCCGTCCACCAACCACCAGCATAAATATCCAAGTCGTCACTGCCGTCTTGCAGAAAGACTCGAATCGGTTTGACTTCGGTCTTCCTGACCAACGTAGGAAATTCATTGCCACCACGCAGGCCGACAAAGGTTCCAATTGTACTGCTCACCCTGCGAAATTGATCGGGTCGTTCCCACGCAACATTGAATGCACAAATGCCGCCGCTGCTTGCCCCAGCAATCGCACGGTCGTTGGGATCGGCACTAATGTTGTACTTCTTGGCGACCTGGGGCAACAATTCATCAATTAAGAACTTGGCGTAGCGATCACCCATCGCATCGTATTCGAAACTGCGATTAAAACGTGGCTGAGCCTCTTCATTGGCAGCAGGTACAATCCCGTGATCGACAAACAACCCGATCGTGCTGGGCATTTCCCCTTTGTGAATCAAGTTATCCATCACGGTTTGCAAACGCCAGTCATTGGCGCGGCCAATTCCATCCTGGACCACCAACAGACATTGCCTTTTTTCTGGGTGATAAGTCGCCGGAACGTAGACCCAATAGTTGCGAACAGTGCCTGGAAAAATTTGACTGTGAAAAACGAACGGGCCTTCGACACTACCTTTGGGGACACCTTGAATTGGGTACGAGTCCGCACTCAAGGCGTTCTCGTCTTGCTGCTGCGAAATTGGCAAGGCGAAAAAATTAATCGCAGCATAATTCCACTCTGGCAAGACAAGCAATGAACACAACACGACCACAAGCCAAGCGAAAATTCTTCCAACGGGCAACACCATCACGCGGGCTCTCCTGAAATATGCGAGCAATGCCGAAACTTATTGGCCGATCGCTGCCAGGCCCAGCACTTCGAACCCACTCCAATCGCCAACATCCAATTCTAACCCAAGCCAAACCTAGTTTCATTCGCTCAGCGTGCACTTATCCAAAAATCGACGGGTAATTGCTCTAACGTTTTGGCAATATCTTTTGTGACTCGGACTTCCTCCCCCGCCATTGTGCCCGAATCCACCGATCGCTCTACCGCATGGATGTGACTGGCCAACCAATCGGGGACAACCGCCTGCGGCGCCAAAACGGCGAAGAAATCCAACATCCGCAACTGAAATTGTTCGACCAAACGTTGCCGACGGTCGGCCGCATTATTCTGTTCAAAACGATCATCAGGGCGAACATACAACTGAACCTGATCGTCACGCCGCCACAAAAATCCCCAGCTATTGGTTCGCACCGCCACTTGATCTTCCGACCAAGTCAACACGGCGGTTCGACGAGGCGGAGGCAACGCCGCACTGACTTCAGCCGAGACTTCAGCTGAAGTGGGCATTGACGAAATGTTGCTTGATCCCGCTACTACCACTTCGTCAACAACACTCCCATCCTTTCCAAAGGGTTCAACCCCACTGGATTCACTGTGATAGGGATTAGGCAAAGCGTCCACCGACGCACGGACCACAGGGACCGCTTCTTCAAAATCGTGACCAAACAATGAATAATCTTGCCAACTAAACTGCTGCCCCGATGCCTCCAACCATTGCTCATCATCTTTGACACCGTCGTGAAACGATGTCAACTCCTGGACGGCTACAAAATCCAACCACTCGGACTTCGCCTGCAAGCCGGGCACACGGATCGGGTAGTCCAAATACCCTGAGGGGCGAACTAAGAACGGAACTTGGGCTTGTTCGATTTGCAACGAATCTTCGCTCCAACCTATCTGTTGATGCTCACCTAACGCAAATCCAGATTCTGCCGTCAACACGATGGTGGCCAGACCGCCCCAACCTGTCGATTCGATCCGCGATAACAATTTTTCAAAGCAATGGTCCAACAACATGACCTGGGCCCCGCAGGCTTGTTCAAAGCCCAATAATTGATCAGGGTCAAATCCAATCGAAGCGTCATCATTTCTCAGGACAAGCGATTCATTGTGCGGCCCACTTTCGTCAACTTGCACAAGACGAAAACTGGGTGGTACGGTATCGGTAATGATTTCGGGGTCGTCTTCGCCAGACAGATACTGGCGCCACTTCAATGGCGCGTCCCAAGTGACAGACATCAATGGAAGATCGATCCAAATATTTGTATTGCTTGCATCCAACCCAAAATGATCTTCGACTTCGCTTTCAAGTGCCGCAATCACCGATTCGACGTACCCGGCCAGTGACGATTGGGTCCATTCTTCAACACATTGTGCAGGGGCCAACATGGGCAAGCGGATGGTTCGATGCAAATCAGAATCCAACTTCGTATCACTGGAATCAGGCGAAGCTTCCCATGTCAACCACAGCGTGGCACTGTCAGAATTATGAAATTTTTCGAACCATGACTTCCGATCATAGGCCCGAATCGACTTTACTTCGCCACGACACATTGCGAATTCCAACAAAAATGCCTGCCCGGCAAACGAATCCACAGCGGGCGTGGGCAATACCGAATTTCCATAAACGCCCAGTAAGAATGGCGGAAGGTGATCAACATTAATGACGACAATAGACATACGATCCATCAAGTTCTTAAAGGAAAATTAGTTGATGCTCTGCGTTTGAATCGAATTGCGTGCCAGTTGCCTTGCCGAAGTTGCCAACTTTTCGGATGCAACTTTCCAGACGCATTCCCGGTCAACCCTTTCCAAAACAACCCGATCACTGGTGTTCGCTGGCGGGACTAGCTTTGATTTGACGGCGTGTGCTTTCCTACAAAAGAGCACCTGCCGATTCACGCGCCGGCAGAATTCTGTAGACTTAGGAGAGCTAGGCCGTTTCATGCTCCTGCCCTCACCGATTGGCGAACCAAAACGAATGGCTAAAACGAATGGCTAAAACAGCGTCATGCGTTACCCAATAACAAAACACGTGATAAACTTGCGGTCCAAACCCTGGCAACCATTTTGCCGGTTGGGCAACCACCCTTACTCACTTTAACGACAAAGGCTAGCCAGTGGATAGCGTCTGCAGCTTTGATCGCGAGAAACTAATTCAGTTAGTTCACCAGTTGGCGGTAACCCAAGGTGATTTTACGTTGGCCTCGGGCGCCAAAGCGACATTTTATTTAGATTGCCGGAAGCTTACCTTACACCCAGAAGGCCTGGTCCAAGTTGCCGCTGGCTTTATCGATCGACTTAAAGCCGAGCTGTTGCCTGACGCCATTGGCGGCATGGCCATCGGTGCCGATCCGATCACTGCGGGCATTGTCCATCAAGCCGGACTGGAGCAATTAAACCTACTTGGTTTTATTGTCCGAAAGGAAGCTAAAGGGCACGGAACCGGACGCCAAGTGGAAGGGCCGGTGCAGCCTGGGCACAATGTCGTGATCATCGAAGACGTTGTAACCAGCGGCGGTAGCAGCCTAAAAGCAATCAAGGCGGCTCGTGACTTTGGACTGAATGTCACGAAAGTTATCGCGATTATTGATCGCCAAGCAGGTGGCCGTGAAGCTTTTGAAAAAGACGGCGTTGCCTTCGAAAGCCTGCTGACCCTTAATGATCTTGGATTGTCGTAGCACTAAAATCACAAACCAATTCGTTGCTTTTTCGACCGCAACTTCTCAAAACCGATGACGAGCACGCGATTTCTCGCTCGTGTTCGTGCGGCGAATGGGTCTGGGTTGGTGCCGACCCAATCTCACATTTTGAATTTTTGTGTTTCATCCGATGTTGCCGACTGCAATTCAGGTTGCCGACTGCAATTGAGCGAGTCCAGCGATCTTGACCACTGGACTAGCGAAGTGGCAAAAGGGCTTGCGGCGGGCACTTTCTTGGCAAGCTTGAGCACTGGTTTCTATGATCATCCACGACGGTCGTTCGGCACCCGCGTGAAAACAAGCCGTTCTCAATGAGGACGATTTCCAACGAATAAAATTCATCCTCCACCATTCCGCTCGCCCCCCTTCCTGGTCAAATTTCTACGAATCGCAAATTTCTTTTCGCCAGCCCAGTCTCGTCAAGCCAGTAATAAGCTTGCCCTCAAGCGGCGCACAAAATCTGGCAAGTCGTCGATTTGATCGACATTTAGCAACCATTGGCGAATGCTAGCAAGTTGATCAGGCCAGATTTTCTCTCCGTTTGCCAGCAGTGCCACTGAAAAATATCACTTGGTGGAAGTCGCCTATTTTGCTATCCGTCGCCAAACAAGGGACGTCTTAATGCATTTTGGCCTGGCTTGCGCCGCTCATGGCATTAAGTCCGGCGCACCCGCGCTAAGATGAACAGGCTCAAGCGGCTTGCCAAAGATTGTCGCCTACCAAGAGACTTCTGGCAGGCGTCGACTCTAGGCCGAAAACTTTAGGAAGACACGGATGTCAACCAAACCTGGGCAATTAGATGCGCTGACCGGCCTGCGATTCGTAGCGGCACTGGCGGTTGTAGTCCATCACTGCGATGACAAAATGGGGATCCAAATCCCTGAACTGCCGCTGGGCAATTTTGCAGTAACTTTCTTCTTTGTACTGTCTGGTTTCATCCTTTCTTACGCCTACCATGGCCGCCTGAACACCAAGGCGGAGTTCCAAAAGTTTTGGGTGACTCGTGTCGCACGAATCTGGCCACTTCATTTAACCTGCCTGCTCATTGCACTGCTCTGCACTTGCAACACCAAGTTCTACTTGCAGTCCGCAACCGGCATGGGCCAGCTTTTTAGTAATATCTTTTTGCTCCAAGCCTGGGCTCCCTCTTACGATTGGGGGTTTTCATTAAACGGTGTCAGCTGGAGCATTTCGAACGAACTATTTTTCTATGCTATGTTCCCGTTTCTATTTTGGGGCGGTTCTCAAGCATTTGCCAAAAAATATGTTGGACTTGCCCTTTTTACTTTACTGGCGCTGATCAGCCTGCATTGGTGCGCCAGAAGTGACTACTTTGCGGATTCGCTAAACTACCGCAGCATTGTTCACCTAAATCCATTGCTTCGCTTGCTGGAATTTGCCACGGGAATGGGTGTGGGGATGCTTCCGCACTTGCGACAACGCTTGAACCCATCGGTTGGCTTTGGCTGGCATGACGTCTGGGCCGAATTGCTTGCGATAGGATTAGTCCTTGGCGCAAGTTACGTTTTACTCAACCACTGGATTGGCAACGCATTTGCCGGTCTAGATTTCAACAGTCCGGTCATCATCGCGTGGACTCGATTCTCTGCGTTCACCGTCGTGTTTGCTGCGGTTGTCGCAATTTTTGCTTCCTCGAAAGGTCCCGTCGCTTGGCTTTTGTCGCGACGCCCAATGGTATTCCTTGGTGAAATCAGCTTCTCGCTCTATATGATTCATCAAATTGTGATCAGTCTTTGGGTGGTTAACTTCGCAGGAGTCACCCAACCGCCAACTTGGCTGTCACTAGTTTCGATCTTGGGGATCTCGGGCCTATCTTCATGGTGTTTGTACCGATTGGTCGAACTACCGGCCAAGGATTGGATTTTACAGGTCTACCAAGGAAAATGGCGACAGGCAACCATAGCGTTGCTTCAGCAAACACCGAAACGCATCCTGTTCGTGGGCTTACCCGTCGCCTGCGCGCTGATGCTATCGATTTCGGCAGTTCGCAACCACCAACAAGCGATCGAACAATCCTTGGTCACACCCCAACTGAAAGACGTTCTAGCCAATTCCATCATCGGGAAAGAAGCCATCGAATTCGGCGACGATGCGACCCTGTTCGCGGTATCCCTGGAAGCACACCCAGACGGACTAAGGCTAAAAACGGCTTGGCGGAGTAATCAACCCACTGGCAGAGAGCGGTTCTTGCACATTTGCAATCATCAAAACGTCATTTTGCGACATGCCAAACAATCCAACAGCAGTCGCTGGCTACCCAAGCAACGAAAAATCTGGGTCGATCATGTTTTAATTCCGTTTGCCGATCTGCAAGGCGCTGACAAACTGGGAATCGGCATCTTCGAACCTGGCAATGGAGCTTCGAAAATCAACCGAGGCAAACGAAGCATGAACAATCGGCGTTTAGATATTGAACTGCCGGTCGAAGCGATTCGCATCGCTGCCGGCCAAGATAGCGATCCTGAAAAGCAAAGCTTCTAACCTACAAGTGGCACATACAAACCGGCCACCTTACTTAGAAAACAGAAGCAAACACGGGGCCAGGCATCACATCACTCGCCACATCACATCACCCGCCACATCACATCACCCGCCACATCACATCACCCGCCATCTGCACCTGGGCCTACAAAAAATGCCGCCGACTGAAGGCCCGTGCAGGCACTTCAATCGTCGGCATGACTAAAGAAATTTTGCTTTTGGAAACCAACGACTCTTACTTCCCTCGATCACTCGCGTTGCTCGCTTTAGGCAGCGGCTTCTTGGCGAACTGGGCAACATCTTCGGTCAAGACCTCAATCGCTTTAGCCAACTGGCAATCTTCCGCCCGAGGCATCTGACCGGGAACTGGCCATAAAACATGGTGCGGGACGCAACCATTAAGTTCCATGTCCTGGCCATCATTGAACAAGTACCAACCCCGAAACGGTTTTCGCAGAAAGCCCATATCCATGATACTAGTCCCGCCCGTAGAAATCACTCCGCCTGCGGTCGGCACACCCACCACTTTGCCTCGTTCTAAGGTTTTAATCGCGTGCGAAAAAATTTCTGCATTCGAGAAGCTATTCTGATTGCATAGCACAACCACCGGCTTGTACCAGCGAGCGTAAATCATGCGGTCTGCGGGGTAGCCCGTTCCGCCACCACGAGGAATCGTGAACGCGTGCAGTGGCTGCGTTAAACTGGTCAACAAATGATCCGCGGTCGAACCACCACCGTTGTCGCGGACATCGATAATCAATCCCTCTTTGCCGCCTGCCACTTTTTGCAGCTCTCGTTCATAGCGGTAGAAACTACTCTGATTCATTCCACGAATGTGCAGGTAACCGAAGCGGCCATTGGTTTGCTTCGCGACTTCCTTCTGACGCAAGTCGACATAGTGATCGTATAGCAATCCTGACGCCCCACCGAAAGACACCGGACGAATCGTTACCACTCGGCTTTCACCTGCGGCATCAGCGACATGCAAGACCCAGTCGTCATCAGTTCGCCCGTTCATCGCCAAGGTCAAGTCTGACTTGGCATCCACTTCTTTACCGTTGATCTTCAGCACGACTTCGCCGGTCAAAATCTTACTTCCTTCTTCCCAGGCAGGGCTGCCCATGATCACATCACGTACTTTCAGGCCTGGCCCATTAAATGAAGCATCGAAACGCAAACCAAAGTGGACTGTTTCCTCCGACCAGTCTTGGCGACCTGCCGCTGCACCGCCACCTCCGGTTGGACGACCGCCGGAACTGAACCCCAAGTGTGAACCATTGAGTTCACCCAACATTAAATTGACAACATCACCAAAGGCTGCACCGTCGACTGCCGATTCGGCGGCAGGTAGGTACTTCCGATAGATTTGATTCCAATTGCGATGGTTCAATGCACCGTCATAGAAATTGTCCCGCATTTCTCGCCACGCCATCTGAAAAGCGGCAGCGTGCTTGGCGCTTCTCAAGTAGCGATGTTTAGCGGAAAACGAAAAACTGGTAGCCTTGCCGGCCTCAGTCAAACTGGCTGGCACACCAGCCACCAACCAAACAATCTGATTGCCTGTTTTCAGCCACTTCGCGCTACCGCCTGTCGTAGTTGAGAGCAACTTGGGCGTCATCTCCTCAGGTGGGGAAATGGTATAAAGACCTCGCTTACCGTCAATCGAAGCCGAGAAGGCCAATTTCTTGGAATCGGCCGACCACAGCAGTGACGATTCCATGGTTTGAGGAATCGAGACCCGACGAATTCGGTCGCCAATCCCTTCAAAGTCTATCTTAACAACGACCTCATCTGATTTTGCTTCCTCTTTTTCCTCGAGTGCTTTGGCATCGGGTGCAGGCACTTCTGGATTGTCTTCAGCGATTGCCTTTCCAGGTTCCTCTGGCTTGGGATCGACCGCTAAGGCTTGCGGCTTTTCAGCTGCAGGCTTCTCGCTTTCGGGCTTGCCATCTGCTTTGGGCGTTTCCTTTTTCTTGCGATTCTTTTCCATTTTCTCCAAGGCATCTTTTAACTTGCGGTCACGACTATCCTGCTGATCGACGTCCGCTTGCAAGTAGACGAAAAAGATGTCGGATTCTTCGCCGAATTGACGGCCAGTGAAGGCGATCACTTTCCCATCTGGCGACCACACTGGACTTCTGTCGTTATCCGGATGCATCGACAAATTTTCGGCTTCGCCAGAACCATCAATTGGCTTTACAAACACGTCACTGTTGAAATCATTGTCCGACACGGCATAGACCAACCACTTGCTGTCAGGCGACCAATCGTAAGAAGGCGAGTTCCATGATTCCAAAAAGCGAGTGATATCCCCACTGGAAATATCCATCAACATTAGATCGCCCCGCCCTTTGACATACGACAAATGCTTACCGTCGGGCGAAATCTGTAAGTCTGCTTCGACTTCCGAATCCTGGGTGATCTGTTTCAAATCGAACTCTTCATTTAGCCACCAGTACTTTGAATCGTCGCTTCGCTTGGCTTGCCACAGATCGCATTGGTCTTTAGTTTCACCAACAAAATACAGCGTCTGACCATCTTTGGACCACACCAAATCCCGTTCCCAACCGTCGGTAGCGGTCACTTGCTTGGGTTCACGCAATTCAGAATCCATCACCCACACATCACCGCCGGCAACCAAGGCGATTTCCAAACCATCTTCGGTGAAAGCGACACTGGTGGCCGAATTTACCACGTCATAAACTTCAGGCAATTGAGATTGATCCGTCCGCACTCGCAGGGGAATCTTCTTGGGCATCGGTATTTCGGCCGTCAGGTCTAATTGATAAAGATCAAACAAATGTCGGTACACGATCGTCTTGCCATCGGCAGACAGACACGGCATCACCACTGAATCATCGTCGTAGGAAGTCAACTGGCTTTCCTCGCCCGATTCCATGTTGCGATGATACAAGTTGAAGGCGCCTGATTGGCCGCCCACATAATAGAATGACTTTCCGTCCGCAGCATACAGCGGAGATCGCGCGCCCGTCGGCTGATCGCTCAATTGGGTAAACACATCGTTGCCATCAGTCTTGGTCCAATGCCACAATTGGCTGGACTGGCTACCTTGATAACCTTTTCTCCACCATACGACTCCTTCGCGAGTAAACAACAGCTGCTTGCCATCGGCGGACAGACTTCCATTTTCGGCGGCGGCGTCAAACAACATCGTTTCACCTGAACGCTGTTTGGCATCGATCAAGAAGATGCGATCATTGTCACGCCAATAGTGATCACGACGCGAAGTGATCAAAAGCTGTTGACCATCCGCAGTGTATTGAACCGGACGACAACCAGCGGTGTGAAATGTCAACTGCTGTGGAATACCGCCGCGAATGTCTACGGTCCAAACTTGAGTGCTACCAAATCGAGTACTTGCAAACGCAAGCGTCTTTGAGTCAGGTGAGAAAATAGCCGAAGTGTCCGTCGCGTCATTACTGGTCAATTGTCGGGCCACGCCACCTCCGGTCTTCACGATCCAAAGATCACCGGCGTAGTCGAAAACCAATTGCTTCCCGTCTGGACTAAGTGCGGGAGATCCCGCCAATTGCACTTGGGTCACAGCAGGATCTTGGGCATGAGCAATGTTGCCCAAGCAACAGCATCCAAAGATCATCAACACGATCGCCGGCAAATAGGGACGCGAACGTTTAGCGTAGTGGAATAAATGCATTCACTTTGCTCTCAGGTTAAGGGGCATTAGGAAATTAAGGTCGTAGGACGTCAATTGACCGACGAGAAATTGAACATCCATTTCAAAGACAACGGTTTTCAATCCAACCAAGCAATCACGAAGGACGGAAACGGATCGCAAGACGACCGGGCAGGAAAACGGGCGCGTTCCAAGGAACCTGGGGCTCCGCACAAACCCCTCCTCATCATAGTCAACCCATCTGGGTTGTGCAGTCGTTTCTGAACCGCCGGAGAACTTGCGAGATTTGTGGCCTGGGTCGATAAGAAACGCTAATGATTATGACGATTCTAGCCCGCAGGCCAAATTCAAACTGACTTTTGAAAATCAAGTCTATCTAATTATTGAGAAGCTCTGGCAACGCGCAGCCCGGCAAAACCTGGGCTACACGGTCGATTTAACTAGGCCGGTCATACGAGTCCGGAGCTACACGGTCGGAACTACACGGTCGGAGCGTCAGCGTCCGCCGAGTCAAAATTTTCAGCCAAGACGGTTAAGGTTCGCACAAAACATCCCGAAGCCCCCGCGTCAACCCAATTCGAGGCCCGATCCGCAAACGAGGGTCCTGCGATATCGACATGCACCCAAGGGACGTCACCGACAAATCGTTCAAGGAATTTAGCGGCGGTGATCGCGCCACCCCAGCGGCCGTCGCCAACATTTTTGATGTCTGCAACGTTTGAGGAAATTTGTTCGTTGTACAACGAAAACATCGGCAACTGCCAAGCCAAATCACCGGCGGTGTCCGCCGACTTCAGCACTTTGCCACACCATTTCTGTTCGTTGCACATTAACCCGGCAACTTGTCGCCCCAAGGCAACCATGCACGCGCCAGTCAATGTTGCAAAATCAATGATATTTCCAACACCTTGCGAAACAGCCACATCCAAAGTGTCGGCCAAAACCAGCCTGCCTTCGGCGTCCGTGTTGTGAACTTCGACCGTCACACCGCTGCGGGTTCGAATAACGTCGCCCAACTTAAAGCTATTGCCTGACACCATATTTTCGGCCAAGCCACAATAAGCCGACACGTTGACCGGCAACTTCATCCCAGCAATGGCTTGTAGTGCACCGACCACTGTTGCTGCGCCGGTCATGTCACACTTCATATCCAACATGCCGTCGCTTGGCTTTAATGAAAGCCCACCCGAATCAAAGGTAACTCCCTTGCCGACCAAACCCAAAACCGGATCACTCGGGGTAGCGCCGCGATAGTGAATCATCATCAAACGCGGCGGCCGATCCGAACCTTGCCCTACCGCAATGATGGCGCCACACTTCTCTTCCTGTAGCTTGCTTTCATCCCACACCTCAAATTCTAGCGGTAAACCCTCCAATGCCTCTTGAACCAGAGTCACAAAAGACTCGGGATACAAGTCGGCGGCAGGCAAATTGACCAAGTGCCGAGTCAAATTAGTTGCCTGGCCCAAGATCCGCCCCTGTTCCAATTGAGCTTGATCACATCCGGAAAATATCAACTCTTCAAAAGGAAACAAAATTTTTTCTTTGCGAAACAAATCTTGCCCAGTACACCCTACCATCGCTCCGCAAATTGCGTCGGGCATCGAAGGTGTTGGCAAAAAGAATGCCACCGTACGCCGCTGCCGTTTTGCTAACTGTTTGGCGGCGTAACCAGCCACTTGGCTAGAAATCCGAATTGGGCCAGGCGAAGTGCCCGAAACTTCCATCCCCACCAAGAAGACAATCGGCGCCACAACGTTTTCGCCAGGACAAAGTGTCGCACTGGAGAAAATTTTGCCGGTAAATTCACCACTATCGATCAGACGTCCAATGGCTCCGCCGGTAGCCTTATCCAATTCAGCAGCGGCCCCCTCGAGACTCTGGGTACCCGAAATTCCAACGACGACAACGTCCGCTTGAATCTCTAAGACAGACTGCTTGGTTAAACTGATTTTCATAGAACTAAACCTTGATTGCTGAATGAGCCATGTTTCCTAACACGATAGGATCGGTTAATTTCGTTGGCCAGGTTTCGGATAAATGAGCGGTGAACCCGATCACTTGCGACCCAGCAAGCCCTGGATTTGCCGACAGCCTGCACCCGGTCACGGTCACCCGGTCACGGTCACAACGAGTGAACAAACCGGGTGAACAAACAGCAAACGGTATGAACAGAAAGCAAGCCGCGCGAACAAACATCATTCGAAGTGTGTGCCGGTCATGATGCCAATGGTCATGATGCCAATGGCTCGAACACGCTAGGCCTGGAACAACCAGGCGTTCGAAACTCATGCGACTCCAGTCGTGATGATTCCAGCACAGGCGAGCAAGCACTGGGTTTGATGCGGTGAGTTTGCTGCACTGGGTTCGCCTGTGGGTTGGGTTCGCCTGTGGGTTAAGTTCCCGATTGTAACGGCATTTGCGGCGGATTGGCAGTCGTCCTGGGTGGTACAGCACCTATCGCGAAACCAAGGTATTGACACCTTTGGTGTCGTAGCATGGATTTTCGTTGGCCCAAGACAACTTGAATCTCACAAACAACTAGAATCTCGCAGGTATCGCCGAGACTAAGGTCCTGCGCAAGGCCCGTTCGCTAAGACCGTGCGCACGTCGTTGAGAGAACAACTGCGAGAGAATCGCCAACGGGTGATCCTACGAAACAGAGTTTATTTAATGCGACCAACTTACGACGCGGGGCATCCGCGTGACGCGGGGCATCCGCTTACTGAAACCCCTTTATTGAACGTTTAGCAGATATACTTTTTCAAATCTTGCGGCTCTTTTTCGCTTACGACTCACAGAAATTTTGGCAACATCATGGGTTATCGCAGCCTGCGACAATGTGTTAACGACCTGAAGCAAAACCAGCACTTGATCGAGGTCAACTTGCCGTTGTCCGCGAATTTGGAATTGGCAGAAATTCAACGACGAGTCTATCTATCGGGTGGACCCGCGGTTCTGTTTACCAACGTGCTAGGCTGTCGCTTCCCGATGGTCAGTAATCTATTTGGGACCTTGGAACGGGCGAGATTTATTTTTCGCGACACCTACGATGATGTTCGCCGCGCAATTAATGTCAAAGCCGATCCGACGGCTCCGCTTAAAAGCCCGTGGGCTCATCGCCGTATGCCACTGGTTGCTTGGCGAATGCTGCCGATGTCCGTGCGATCGGGTGCCGTGATGAAGAATCGGATCGCATTGGATCAATTGCCTGGCCTGATCTCTTGGCCAAACGACGGCGGTCCGTATGTGACGTTACCACAGGTCTTCTCCGAGGACCCAAATTCACCGGGCTTGGGCAAGTCTAATCTAGGAATGTACCGGGTCCAGTTAGCCGGAAATCAATTCACCACCCATCAGGAAATCGGACTGCACTATCAAATCCACCGTGGCATCGGTGTTCAACATCAAAAGGCAATCGCGAACGGCCAGAGATTCCCAGTCAACATTTTTGTGGGCGGTAACCCCGCGATGACATTAGCGGCGGTGATGCCTTTACCTGAAGGCATGAGCGAATTGGGCTTTGCCGGTGCGTTGGCTGGCCACCGCATTGGAATGATTCGTGGTGACCTGAAGGCCGACCGCGCCGCGATCTACCGTGACGCTGACTTTTGCATTTCTGGATACATCGACGGAAGTCAAACCAAGCCCGAAGGTCCGTTTGGAGACCACTTGGGCTACTATTCCTTGACGCATGAATTTCCGCTGATGAAAGTCACGAACGTTTACCATCGTGACGGAGCAATTTGGCCTTTCACCGTAGTCGGCCGACCGCCTCAAGAGGACACCACTTTTGGCGAATTGATCCACGAATTGACCGGATCGGTAATCCCAACGGTCTTGCCAGGCATCGACAGCGTTCACGCGGTGGATGCCGCAGGGGTCCACCCTCTTTTATTGGCGATTGGAAATGAACGCTACACTGCCTATCAAAAACTAGATCGCCCGCAAGCGTTGTTGACTCAAGCCAACGCCGTATTGGGTCAGGGGCAAATGTCGCTGGCCAAATACCTTTTAATCCTAAATCGTGGCGACGTTCCCAAGTTAGACATCCACCAAATTACCTCGTTTTTCCAGCACTTATTGCAGCGGATTGATTGGACGCGTGACCTTCACTTTCAAACTCGCACCACCATCGACACGTTGGACTATTCGGGTGAAGGCCTGAACGAAGGTTCCAAAGTGGTATTCGCTGCCGTAGGCCAACCGCTGCGAAAACTGCCTGGCCAGGTACCCGCAGACCTTTCTCTTCCGCCAGGATTCCACTCGCCGACCGTCGCGCTGCCCGGCGTCTTGATGGTGCAAGCTCCACCGCATGAATCCACTTCCGCGGGTCCTAACCAGACCCTGACCGACAAATTCGCGAACTCTCCCAACACTGCTGAGGCCCGGATTCGAACCAGTCAAAGCTTGCGATATTTCTGCGATTCGTTCTCCAGTCGGTCGGCCATCAATCAATTCCCGTTGATCGTTCTGTGCGACGATAGCCCGTTTGCGGCGGCCACGGAAAACAACTTTGTTTGGGTCACTTTTACTCGTAGCAACCCTGCCCTGGACATTGATGGTATCCTGGCGTTTACGGATTACAAACATTGGGGCTGTCGTGGTAGCCTAGTCATTGATGCCCGGATCAAAGCCCACCACGCGCCGCCTTTAGTTGAAGACCCAGCGGTCAGTGGTCGCGTCGATGCCATCGCAGCCGGTGGCCATCCCATCAGCAAATGGCTGTAAGCATCGTCCGGAAAATAACTGCCCAAACGTGCATTGGATCGGTTAGCCTGAAGCTTTTTTTGCTTGTCCACTGCCCTGCCGATCCACACTT
>Ga0105052_10004775_pt1 | contig 14694 bp, 15 predicted proteins | sample FRY03_FD_78094 | JGI IMG/M metagenome (GOLD analysis project Ga0105052, IMG submission 78094) | Freshwater microbial communities from Lake Fryxell liftoff mats and glacier meltwater in Antarctica - FRY-03 | ecosystem: Environmental > Aquatic > Freshwater > Ice > Glacier meltwater ... | reverse complement strand
GCGGCGAGTGCTTCCCGACTAGCTATTAATTGAGCCTCAGCAGCATTACTAACCCCGGCTCTTTGAATCTCCCCACCAACTATGGATCCAGCAGCGCCAACAACCGCCGAACCTGCCAAAATTAAAGCTGTAGACGTTGCTATTGCCATTTAAATACCCCCGCTATAAACCAAATTTGTCATTGATTCGTCCGAAACCTTAAACCCGGCCCTCTTTAAAGACTTACAAAGCCCAGTGCTTTTAGTAGACATCCAAATTGCAGAAATTCCCGCGCTCTTAGACATCCCTATGATTCCAGAAACACAATCGGCAACCCCCGCATGTCTCATCCTCACGGGGGCCTTTGGATTGGTTACAATCCATTCCATCATACCAAAAGCCGTTCCACTAGTATAAAGCCAAACCGCGCAAAGCCGAAGCCCCTCATGCTCCGCAATTAATCCAGTCACCGGGAGATATTGCTTAGGCACGTAAGCCCAACCGTTACCACGCCACCACTCGCAAACCTCAGGATAATCCTTTTCAAAACTAAATAATCTAATTGTGGTTTTTATATTCATAGAGCCCCAAAATGCGCTTTGATTAATCTCGCTGGCTCATTACTTACTTTCGGCCATCTCGAATGAAATCTTGAACTATTGAATATGACGCACCGATTTGATTCCATGGGCACATAATCAATCATTTCCCAAAGAGATTCGTCTAAGCCGTCATTGTTTATAGCAGTCATCCAGGAATCACTCATATGTGCGAGTTTAGCTTCTTCGGCATTAGGAGCTTTCAAAAGCCCAGTAAAACGATGCCTCCAAAAGGCAATGCCTCCGTAACATTCTTTTTTTTCGTTTAGAAATATCACGGCATTAATATCACCCATGCTTGCATCGGTATGAATATACGTGTTGTTGGGGAGGCTCGGATCATATTTTCTATAAAATGAATTAAACCGACTAAACTTTGACTCAGCCTTAATCAATGTCTCAATCCTTGATTGATCTGAAACGTCCTCAATCTCAGATATATTATGATATTTAACTCCGTCCACTTCTTTTTCTATATAGGTTGCCTGAAACGCGGTGTGCCTCTCGGATTCAAAGTCCGGGTACCAGTTATCATTTACTAAATAATTAGTATTCATTGACTAAACCACTTCCTAGAACTGGACTTTATCAGGGTACGCCTGCCATAGTTAGTGGTTATTGTGACCGAGGCCGCGCCATTAATTAAATCACCAACCCCCGCAGCAATAGTAATCGTAAAACTCCCAGCCGCGCCTGACTCGTCTTGAATGATTAGAAGGTGGTTATCATCTAAACCAGAAGTTAGGGGCAGTGTTATTGTGCGCGCCGCACTGATGGCGGTTATCCCATGATAACTTTGATCGGCTTTAATTGTAGCCGCTGCGTCACCGCTAGTCGTGCCGCGTAAAACGGTATTATTTATGTATTTAAATAGTCTATCAAACCATTGTTGCCATTCAACCCATTGCGCACCGTCAACCAATTGGTTCCTTGTGGGAGCCTCTATAATGTCTACTTCTCTGCTCATTTGCTTTTCAAGTCCACATTCTCCTCTACCTTTATCAATTTAAACTCTACAGCATCAGTACAAGAAACCTCAATCTGACGCTTTCGATACATCCCGGTATTATGAATCATATAGGTCGATTCATCGTCACCAACAGCGCCCATCGAAACATGCACCGGATTAGACCATGGCTTGCCGTCATCTCTAAACCTGACACTCATCACTGGATGAGTCACAGCAGCATTACCAACGCCCCTTTTCAAATGGAACCGATACCAAATATTTCGTTTTAAATTACCCGTTCCATGGTCAATCTCCCCCGTTCGCCTAAGCACTCGCCTTGCCACAGTTCCATCAGAATGATTATTAAGCGATAGCTCCCAAACAGTTCCGTTATCGTAATCACCCACATAGTGCTTATTTTGGGATTCAAAGAATGAATATCCAGACATTCTAAATCTGCTCTCTACAGAGTCATCAAATCCATACCATTCGCCAATGTATTTTTGGCTTGTGTAATCAAATACAAATGTTTTCGCCTCGGTTGGAAGCGAGAATACAACCAAGTAATGCCCGTCAATATTTATAGTGTGACCGATGCAGTCACTCACCGTCCCGAGTTGTTGCACCTGTTTATCAAATGGGAATGAAACGACTTGAGGTTGTCTACCATTGAAAAAACTAAATCGCCTTCGATCATCTAGAAAAACTAACGTACTCTCAGCTTGAGTGATGGATAATGGAGCCACCGTTCCAATATCCATAAAGAATACTCGCCTAAAAGGTACGCTTACATCTCCAAAGTTTGACCATACTTCTGTTGTTTTTTCTCCGAAAATAAATAGTTCTCGTTGCAAAACAACCAAAGCATTAGGTGCATCGGGGCGCCCTTCTGCCTGAAAGAAATTAGCCGCGCTCCATATATCCCTAGATAAAGCGGTTGGACCTGCCCACACAATATCCTCACCGTTAAATGTCATCCAATAACCGTCTAAGTATACAATATGCGTCGTTTGAAACGGACCACCTGGCATGATCTCAAAACCCGTAGCAACCGCGCCGTCCCAACGCTGGGGGAAACCGCCACCTGCCACGGCTAAATAAGTTCCATCGGTAGCAAAAACAGGAATGCCCGTACCGCCCAAAAGACCACCGGAACCAAGTTTATTAGTAACCACCCCGGCTGAATTAATTTGATGGATTTGCCTATCAGCGGTAACCGCGACAATGACGCTGCTAAAATACTTAGTCCCAATTATCGGAGATCCGCCAACTGTAGTAAAATTGGATAATCCAGGCCTTCCCACATTAGAGCCTACAATATTTAATAGCGCATTATCTAAAGCTATTGAAAACTCAGGATTCGCAATCTCTTGCTTATCCATATTTGTATACGCGCCCCCTGTTAACGGTATTGGTACTATTGGCATCTCTAAATCTCCATTGCTTGCAGTTTAGTATAATTCGTTAAAAATTTAACCGCAGAAATAGCTTGCAGCGTAACGAAATACTTATAAGTCCCAGCGATAGGGTTGTCTGTTGTCATGATTGACCCAATCCCTAGATAATGAGTTAAACCACCCGAAGTAGCCGACTCATTAAAACTTACCGGCGTTTCGTAAATCACTGAAAGCCCAGATCCATCTTCCCTTGTTCTTTTTATCCTAACGGTTCCACTATGTGATGCGCCGCTTGAGCTTAGAAATAACGGAGAATCCAATGTGACATCTGGAACCGAAGCCAAACACAAAAGAACGTGAAAGCCAGCTGTGGTTATCGTTAATCCCAAGCCCACTAACGCAACCTCAGATCCATCAATCGCGCCTGTTGAATTATTACCCTCACCACTACTTTCGACAAGTTGCCCTCTCGCCCCAACAACGAATTGATCGTTTTGTGTGGTGCATGTAAATCTATCAGTGCTTAAAGAAAACGTACCATCAGAACCAACGATTAATCCATCGCCCGCAACGCTTTGGGTAATATGATTTTGTGTTATGGCATCATCAGAAATATCCGCGCTGATAATAAAACGCCTGTCAGTACTGACCTTCCCAATGGAACGTACGGGTTGCCCGTCCTCATCTTTTAAAACAATATCTATAGACTCTCTTGAGTACGCTATCAACTTGCCCGAAGCGTCTAACCTGCTCGGATTCTTATGCGGGTTTATTAACTCATCGTCTTGATAAACCGTTGCCCTAGTGGTCGTATCGTGAAGATAAAAGTCTACCAATCCGTTAGTGAGCACTACGCCCGCATCGGTAATTTGTGGACTTGATAAAATATCAATTAAAAATGACATAGTTTAAATTTCTATTGCAACCATGCTGGTATTTGTCACTTGCAAAACATCTGCGTTACCGGCCTGTCCAGTTGCCCTATATGTGTAAGTCCCAGCAGCGGGCTTATCTATATGAAATATTATTGAGCCTGGATAAGTAATACTTGCAGAGGAGGCAACAGCTCGACCTATGCCTAATCTCTGTCTGGAAATTACCGTAGCGCCTCTATAAAGTCTTATTGTTGCGGTTGCCACGCCCGTGGTTACTTCACTCATTATAATTCTGGACAAACCGAATGGGAAAAACATTAAAATAACAGGCCGCCCATTTGTCGTTATTGTACACGATAGATTTGTAATGTCCGTTTCCGTGGTGGTACTGTTAACATATCCGCCGGACTCCCCACTCACTATAAAATTCGCAACATGAGCAGCCACCAAGTGACTGAGCTTACCCGCTGATATTGTAGAAGTAACCCCATCGGTTTTTACAAAGAGACTCCCGTCAATATTTTGACCGATCCCGTCACCGTCCATGCCTGAAATTGTCCGACTTGAAATGCTCGCTGAGGATATTTCATCAGAAGTAATTAACCCCCGCTTGTATCTAATAACATCCAGATATTTCACGACAGAACCCTTGGAATCTTTAGCAATGATTGAGGTATCGCTATCTGTGTAAGCAATCACCCTGCCAGCCGCGTCAAGCGTTGCCGGATTTGCTAGCGCAGTTGAAAGACCCGCATCAGAGTAAATAGGTTTTTTTGTAGTCCTATCCTTATGGAATGTTTCTACAGTACCACCTGACAACGCAGCGCCAGAAACGTCATAAATACCCATTGCAAGAATGTCTATTAAAGAGGCCAATTATATTTCCATCGCATTTAGGGTTACATTCTGCAAGCCAACTGCATTAATGCTAGGGGATTCTATAGATGCTGTACTCATTTGAATTGTGTAGGTGTACGTCCCAGCAGAAATATTTTGAAACCACTTGAACGATCCAGGTGGCATACTAAATCCTCTATGCAAACCAATACCCACGCGGTTATCACGTTGATCATTGGAATCACGCATCAGTTTTATATCCGCCGTCATAGCGGATTCTGCAAATACTTTCCCAGCACTGCCTTTAACCGAATCTAAAAAGACTAAGACCGGCCTTCCAGTAGTTGTAATTGTGCAGCTAAATAGCGGGATTGTTTGAAACGTATTTGTGAAGGTTCTAAAAATAGGTAATGCCTGGCTTATCGCTATATTTAAGCCATGCCCAATAACAATGATTTTATCATTTACTATGGATATCTTTGCCGGGTCCGTGTCAATTGCGAGCTTGCCCAAAGCGTCTATCTTTAATCCGTTACCCGCAACATCGGCGTTTAATAGTCCAGGCTTTACTGAGTTTGCAGCGAATAGCTCGCTTGTTAGATTGCCCCTAATATATTCGATTCTCTCTATCGACAAGCTATAGGCCCTGTCGAATGATTCGACTACAAGGCCAATATTTTTATCTGTGTAAGCAAATGCCCTACCAAATGCGTCTAAAGTTATTGGGTTAGAAATAGGATTGGTTAATGATGCGTCCTCATAAACAGTAACAGGATTAGTGGTGCCAGCAGAATATACATAAGCTTTACCCGAAGCTAACGAAACGCCTGTGGCGTTTTTCACTCCGGAAGCTAGAAATGAAATTAATTGAGACATTCATAGCTCCTCAAGTGAGCTCTGCATCAGCGCGCCAATGGCCAATAACCGAGTTACCCGCAACTGTTCCAGTTAGCGCACATGCTACCCCCGTATGACCGGAAGAACTTGCATCAATGGCAGCGGCCCTGTTTGCTGACGCGGTAGTGTCTCGCCATGTTGCAGCTGCCCCGGTGGCTGGGTTAAAAAAAGCAACCGCGGGCACTCCCGCCTTTGTAACTTTGTACCTAATAACCTCAAGGTGACTCACGACCGACCTAAATAAATGCGCTCCGGCATTTGTTACCGACGCAAGGGCAGTGTCCACGTCATAGGATTTTTCGTAATATCTCTGGGCAAGTATAAGCTCCCCAGTTATAGATTCCCCACTTCTTTTAAATGGAAGTGACCGAGCACCAACCGTGAGTTGCACTTGTGTAAGAAAAAAATCATTCGATGTACTATCCAAGCTATTGACCTGTGAAGCCGTAGCAATAAAGTTTCCGGTCTGCCAAGCGTTTGCCGTGGTGTGAAAGTCTGAGCCAGAAATAAGACACCATGAAATCCTTAGTCCAGTACCATTTGTAAAATTATCCGTTCCACCTGTGGGGTTTATCACTAGCGTTATTGTTTTTTTCTCCCATGTATCGGTAAGGCTTACCGTGTACTCAGCAACATATGATCTATCAGAACCATTATTTTTAAATGAAACACAATGAATGCCCGTTTTTGTAGAGCGCACCCAAAATGACAGCGTAACGGCTTTACCTTTTAGCTGGGCGTAGTCATAACCTTCCATGTTGTAGCTAATAGTTACAGACTCATCATCGGCTATAGCCGTTTCTACGGTTGTTGTATCAACCTTGAATGAATACGTTCCCTGAAAGCCTGATTCTGCAAGCGTCGGTATTGTCGTGCTTCTCGTTAAAGTAACAATAAGGTTGTCCATATTACCCACAGACCATCGAAACCTATCGGCTATATGCTGGGATGTAACAACACCGGCGTTAGAAGTGGTTCGTTGAAAGAAATCCATGCCACCATTAATAATATAATTACGCTTATCAATATCTCCAACTGACGTTTCCGAAATGATTGCCCAGTTGGAACTATCCGAAGCGATACCTATGCTTTCATTATCTAGTAAAAGTGCCCTAGTTAATTCACCGTCAATAGTCTGGGTATCGCTTGCGTCAACCGTCACGGCATTTACTGTTGAATCAATCTTTTTAATCCAAAATTGTTTCCCATTAGAAACGTCCGCAGTAGATGGAAGGTTAACGGTTATCGCAGCAGCCGTGGCGTCTACAAACACAATCTCGTTTGCAGTGGTTACGGTGTAAGGCGTAGTTGAAATAAATACATTGGTAAGATTTTGTGACGATGTTAAAGCCGTGTTTATTTGTGTGGTTAAACCAGCTTGAATGTCTGATAAAACATTAGGTGTAGAAATACCTATATCATCAATGGTTCGAATCGCAGCGCCAGCGGCACTTGAAATAACTATTCTCGCTCTACCCTCACAAAAGGCAACAAGCCTCCCAGCTGCGTCTAAAGTTGCCGGATTTGCAAGAGGTGTTTCTAATTCGAATTCAGAGTAAACAGTTTTAGGAGTAGTCGTACCAGCTTCATAAAATTGAACTGAGCCACCGGATAAAACAATGCCTGATTCGTTAGTAACCCCAGCCGCTAAGATATCAATCAACTGAACCATTTAAATAGTCACCATGCACTCATCGCCCGCGATAGTGCCCGAAGCGATACCCTTAGCCGCGCCTGTGTGAATGATATCCGCACCATTAGTTAGCGTGTTGTTTTGATAAATAAAACCAACATGGGCAACGGTAGAGTGAATTGCAGCGTCATCAAAACCAATATTGGCAGCATCAAATGAACATCCAACTACGCTTAAGGCAGCCGTTGTAGCACTCTCTACCAAAATACCAGAATCCGGCCCGTTGGCTGTTACGGTAAACGTGCAACCGCTAATTGTCGCAGCGTCACCCGCATCTGGCAGAGTTATCGTTGTTAAGTCATTAACTCCGCAAAGGAACGTGCAATTAATAATTTTTACGTTAGCCGCACCAACATTAATCCTCGAATTGTTTGGGGTAGTGGTACCAGCCAGAAAATACAAATTGTAAAGCTCTACCTGAGCAGCTGTAATATCAATGCAATCAATTGCGGCGTCACAAGTAAAATTAGGCGCTGCGCTTCCAGAACCTAAGCCGAAAATCTTTAACGCAACCTTACTCAAAGTAATTGCCGCTGTTAGTGTCTCCAAATGCCCAGACTTGATAGCTATAATGTCACCATTTGACGCGGTGGCAACGGCAACAGCGCCCGCAAGGGTATGATACGGGGCTTCGAATGTTCCTGGACCACTAACAGTACCAGTTACAGAATCGACCCAAGTCACGGCGCCTGTAATAATTAAATCACTCGTTATTATCGCGTTAGCGCCGCCCACTGCGGTAAGTCCGTTTTCAATAATTGTAGACATCTAAGATCTCCCCTTTAGTAAAATTTTGCACTGACAGGAGGTATAAAATTTGCAGATTCCCTAGAATTCGCTGCAAGAAGTAGCCTCTCCTGCTCCTGTGCATCTGCCCTTAATTCTAGTTTATCCTCCGTGGTCAATCCGTATTCCCTGGCTAGTTTATCCGCTAGCATTATGGCCATTGATAAATTCCATTCACCCGGAAAATCCGGGTTATCCGAAGCTGCTGTGAAATCATAAAGTCTACGCCTAAAAGTGTATTGATAAATATAGGCACCGTTGGGGGTAGGTAGAAATTCTAGTTTTTGATTAGCAAGTAACGGGGAGCGTTGCAAATAAGCAAATCGTGGCTCCCCAGTTTGTTCTCTATCTACAGATTTTAGCCGCTCCGGTGTGTCAATTACCTGTATAGGACTAAGGGTAGTACCCGTTACGCGCTCGACCGTTTCAAGCTCAAAGATATTTGAATTAAGGCCATCAATAACACCGTACGCTCTTTGAGAAGCCACCGTTGTTACTTGCGCAGGAACAAAACTCGATGTCCAACTCCATTTCGCTTTCGGGTCAATTTGCTTGAGCATTGCGTTAAGAACGACAACAGCCCTAGACCGATCAGTATCGCTAGGATTGGTATTGCCAAGCTGACGTAAGCTAAGATCAATGAGCTCAGTCCTAGTAACCGTTTCATTTGATGTGATTCCCATTTAAGATTACCCTTCTACAGCCGCATCTTCCCCGTCTATTTTCTTCGGTCTACCCCGTCGTTTCTTAGGCGCTGATTCGTTAGCAACCTCAGCCATCACGGCCGAAACTTCTTCTTTTAATTCTACTTGTGGTTTTACTTCTGATGGCATCGGTTTTTTACCAGCCATTGCAAAGTTTTTGCAATCAAGTTTAACAAGCCCATGAGCCTCAACATCTGACAACTCAATGCAATCGCCTGGATTCACTACATGTTTAACCTTAGATTGTTTTGTCACGGCTCTACCAACAGGCTCATACACCGGCATTCCGTATTTAGTTCCAATATATTCAACAGTCATCTTTACCCCATAATAAGTTATTTGTGCGCAGCCGAGCAGGAAAAAGGCAATTCCCCCACTCGGCCACGCAACTCTATTACATCAATTGAATAAACGGCATATGGATAAGTCCAGTCGCCGTTGTAGTTGCACTTGAGCAGGTATAACTAACAGACGAGCCGTTAGAACCCTGAACAAGATGGCCCGTCATTGTATCGGAGCCAGTATCACCCACAACATCAGCGCCCACTAGGAATTTACCTAGCAAAGCTCCTGAGTTCGCGGTTGCAAGGAATGTATCATTCGAACCGGCCGTGTACAGCCGAGGATGAATGATCCCCGCGGTGGTTAGTAATGTTGCCACAACAAAACCGTCGGCATCGCCTGCGGTTTCAGAGGACAATATTCCAACCATGATCGTTTTAGCCGAATGCACGTCAACAACCTCAATTAGACAGTTTTGAACTAGCGCGCCATAAGGCAAATCTAGTCCAGTGTCCGTTTCAACGGTTAGTGACGAAAAAGGAGCGACTAGCACCTTTTGCGGATTGCCTCGGTCAATTACAACATAACGCGAAGTAGGCGTTACGGTGAATTTACCCAAGGATCCATCACTTAGTGCTACAGAAATGTCATGACTGGATTTAAGCGAGTAAAACTCGATTCGCCCCCCGTCAGTAACATACTGCTCCCTAGAAATGGCATTTGTTTTAGCCGTTCGAACTGCATCAGCATAAAGCGTTGATACCGTTCGAGTCCCCGCATCATAAACCCGCGTAAGAGCGCCCGTTGCAACAGATCCGTTATTTGAAGATCCGTCTAAACTGCTCCCACCGCGGACTTCGATGCTATATCTGAAATCACCTTGTCCCATTTTGTTCTCCTTTAGTTAGGTATTAATTAATCTGCAACCGCAGCAGTGTACCAGGTGGCCACTCCGTGATCTTTGCTATTAAATACCGATTTACCGTGAGCTAAGCCCATGAAAGCTGCAACGCCCCATTTGCTTCCGTAATCAAAAAGTTCTTCTTGAAGAACAATTTTCGATTTAGGACGCATTGGTAACGATACATGTTCCATGACAAGAGCCTGGGCACCACACAGATAGTTTTCGGCAACATCAATGGAAGATGCACCAACTCCAGTTAGAAGAGGAATCTTCTTACTTTCCTTGATGATCACGCCATCAATCATGCCAAGCATCCCGGTGAAAATCGGGTTGTCATTACCCCTATTCTGACCTTCTCGCTGAGCAGATAGCCAATCTGAACTATTTTTCAAATCACGCGCTGCCAAAGGATGCAAAAAGAGTACGTAGTATTCTTCCCCACCTTCGATTTTAACAGGTCTGATTTGTGGATCTGCTAATTGAGCACGTCTCTTGATTAAAGAGATGGACACATTCTTAGCGATATCGTTGGTTCCGTCTATGTTAGCCAAATCAGTAGAATGAACACCACTGTAGTTGGATACGGCTTCGCCAAACAATATTCGATCCAAGTTAGAAACAGACCACGCGTTTCGAACCGCAGAAGAAGCGGAGGCATAAAGCGTCCCGCTCTTACGTGCAAAGTTTTGAAACATGAGGTTTTCTACTTTTTGAGCAGCCCAGGTACTTAGCGCGTCCAATGCTTCGTCTTTCAAATCGAAAGCCGAACGACGTTCACTTAGTTGACCCTTAGAGCGCACAGCATTTTTGTAGACTTTTGAAGTCACAGAATAGTCATGAAATACCATGGCTTCTTCTGATCCCTCTAAATCTGCATCGTCTTCAATACCTTCGCTATCGATATTCTGTCTCAATGCAAAAGTATCTGTGTCCCCTGGGAACTTAGATAGGTTTTCTTTAATCTGAATGATGCTTTCAACGCTAGTGCCCATAAAGGGTTTCAACACTAGTTTGTCTGCATATTCTCGGAATGCCTTATCATCGTATTTTTTTACGGCGAGTGCATTACCGGATTCTATTCCTGAACCTGGCATAATTATCTCTCCTTGTTATTACCTTCCGAATAACTGACTAACTGATACAGGCTTCCAACTTTCGTCAGAATCCCCGCCAGCAGCCCGCATCTTCGATAGGCTTGTGGGTTGTTTAGTTTTTCCTGCGACCTTGCCCAGCATTTCGGTTTCAATCTTTTTACGGGTTTCAACCTCATGCTCCGCGATAGCTTTCTTTTTTATCGCTTCGACGAATTGATCAGGATCACTCCCGAACTCTTCTTCGAGTTTCAAACGCTTGCCGCGCATATACGCAGTGTGCGCTGGGTTTTTAGTCGCTAATACACTATCTAGAAGTTTAGGATCGGCCTCTGCAGCTTTAACGAAATAACCAGTTATTAGGTCATAGTCTTTAAACTGGCCTTTACACATTTCGACAGACATTTCTAGTTTCTCTCGCTGTGCTTCGGCTTTTAGTTTATTGACTTGAATATCCACATAACTGCGCGTGTCCTCATCAATGTAAACCCCCTGCTCCTCGGTTTTAGATTCAGCAATTCGAGCCTCAAGCTCTTGACGTTTTCTGCGCTCCTCAAACATGGCAGATTTAAACCCGTCACGTTCTTTAGCTATAGAATCATTGTCATCAGCCTTACTTTCAGCTTTTGCCTTAGCTGCGATATCTTCTTTCGAAGACTCCTCAACTTCTGGCTTTTCATCAGTCGCTTCGCCTTGCTTTTCTTCATCCTCGGTTTCGTTGGTTTCAATTGCTTCGGTCTTAGGCTTGGTACCAAAGAGATCGCCTAACTTTGGAGACTCATAAGAATCTTCCTCAGTCTTTGCTATCACTTCGTTTTCTTTAGCCTCAACTTCGGCTTTTGTTTCTTCCGTTTCTACTACTTCGTCACCCATGTTTTTACTCCCATGTTTTAACGTCTTTATCTTGACGGTTTTGTTGCCCATTAACCCCTGGCATCGAGGTATTGCCCGTTACAGTCGGCACCACTGAATCAAATCTTTTTTATTTACCACCGCCCAATTGCTTAGCCTGCTGCTGTGCATTTAACTGCGCCTGTTGTTGCGCCTGTTGTTCAGCTTGAGCCTTTGCAGCCTCTAAAAATCTTTGCTTATGCGGTAAATCACTCATCTCAATTAAGATATCGGGAGGGATTGGTACGCCTAACTGCGCTAACTTAATCAACCCCTGAAAGTTTTCACTACGTATATTCATGGTATCAGGCGCTTCCTCTATCTTTATGTCATAGCGACCTACAGATACATCGTTTTTAATAACCACAGCTCCCGTTTCGGGATCTACTATCTTTTCATTGAGCACAATTTGTCCGGCTTCTTCGTCATCGGTTAGCTTAATCATTCTCTCAGCTCGCCAATATTGTTGAATGTCATCTAACCAAAGAAACGCTACTTGTCTTCTCGCAGCGCGTGCATTTAAAAATAGTTCCCTAATAGGTTGAATTGCAGCCTGTTGACGTAATTGAAAATCCTTACCGCTAGTTGCTCGACTCTGCCCAATGAGCTCCGCAGCCGCACCGGCCGCGTCTATCTCGCCCTTAGCTTCTGTCATCAATTGAAACTGTACCTGAGCTATATCTAGATTCTTTTGAATCTCAAATTTAAAGCCTCGCTTAGCTACTAATACACCGTCTGAGCGCGCCGCCTCTTGTCTGGTTTTGTTTAAATCCTCAACCGCTCCCTCATCCATAAATATTTGATTGGTGTTTAATAAATGAAGCATCTTAGAGCCTCGTTTATTAACCTCACGCTGCGGGTCTAGAAGCTGCTCGATAATGCCAACATGATAACCCCTTTCCTCATCAAGCCATCCTGCCATAAGGGTAATCGGAAACTTCGCGTCAGTATCAAATGGCCTAGTGTCCTTCTCGTGCTCTAAAATAGCATTAGAAGTGAATGTTATATAATTCATTTTCTGATCAAACTTTGACCAAATCTGAGCACCTTGAAACAAATCTTTTAATTTCTGTATCTCTTTGCTATTGGTGCCTGTTATTTCTTCGGTACCGAATTCTGGATGAGTGATAAAAAGCTTCGCTTCATGAGTACGATACCATGTCCTAACCACTCTAATACGCTTACGATCCGATTGAGAAAATACGTTATTGCTATCATTTGTGGCGTTGTATTGATCGCCAATAATTGTTTTGTGTGGTTCGGCTCGTGTCTGCTCCTCAAACCCACTCTTAGCATCCATCACGCTTTGTTCAAGCTGATCGGACTTATCAGGCCATAATTTTTGAGCATCGTCCAAATCCATAAACATAGTTCGATGGACTCGCTTCCAATCTGACATGTCTTCTTTTCGTCCGTGTCTGTCAGGCACTACATCTTTTGTTGATACTTGGCTTGTTTTGGTAAACGCCTCTAAATCAACCCACTCTATTTCTGTCTCATACCAACCGCGCCCCGTTTTAATCGCAGATGAAAACACTTTGGCCTCTATTGAATCAAAATCATTGTCATCTTCTATTAAACGCAGCGCCTCGCTAATATATTTAGCTTTTTCAAAATCTCGACTGCCTCGGTCCACAGCCTTTGTATTTACCTTCAACCCAAGCTCTACGCCCACCATCGCGTCAACTTTAGGCTTGATTCGATTACGCACTACAACGGGTTGACCCCGTGATTCTAGTTCCTGTATTTCGTCATCGGCCCATTGACGGCCATGATAAAAATCATTCCACTCTTTAGCTTTTAAACGCCACGGCTCATCACCATTAAAATCAGCTATAAATTCATTCTTGAATAGCTCAAGCTCCTCAGATTCAGGATCTAAAATACCTTTTTCTAAACCGTTCGCCATGTTGGCCTCTTTTGTATCTGATTCATAAGACTATATTTTGACCTTGGATTATGTTTCTTCGGTGACGCACTAAAACGACTCATTGCCCCATAACGCATGGAATCGTAAAGATCATCGCCTTTGTCGTTGGTTCCATCGGTTGAATCCTCTTTAAGCACGTCTTCAATCTTATTTGGATCGTGAACCATTCTTGTCAGGGTATCCCAAAGTAATTCACAATTGTTGAAAATATAAATCTTAGGCTTAATAGTAAAATCCATTTTACCGCTTTCGTCTAGTGTTGTCTCAAATCTAAATGACTCCCTTAAAAAAGATGCGCCCTGTTTGCGATCAATGTTAGCCGCTTTTAGATAAATATGGTTTTTAGCAAACGCCTCGGCAATAGTTGGATCCTGTGGGTGTACCTCTTTACTTAGCGCACTGCCCCTATCCACCCAACAATCATGGCCAGCGTGCCATATATTACGTTTCGGATGATCTGTGAATTGATTGAATACTTTTGATGTGTGCTCAATACTTTCTTTAGATTTAGAGTGCTCACGGTAAACATATGCGGTTCCGTCTTCGTCTACAGCCCACCATAGCAAGGCGTTTGGATGAGCCCAGCCATAATCGTAGGAACAAAAGCCACCCCAATGATCGGGTATTTCAAATGGTTCTATTAAATGAATATCGCGCCGCAAGTCTGAGAAGTATTGCCCAGCCTCGATATCGTAATCTCCCCAACGCCAAGCTTTCCTTAAAGATTCCGAGCCTACAGACATTAATCTATGCTCATAATCAGGATCCGCCTTCATTAATGCCGGGTTATCTTCGAGCCTGGCAGGTATAAAATGATAGGTTTGAGCTGTCTCATTTGTTTTTAAGTTTTTATCTATGAATCTACGTTTAAGCCACTTAT
>Ga0105052_10004769_pt1 | contig 14709 bp, 13 predicted proteins | sample FRY03_FD_78094 | JGI IMG/M metagenome (GOLD analysis project Ga0105052, IMG submission 78094) | Freshwater microbial communities from Lake Fryxell liftoff mats and glacier meltwater in Antarctica - FRY-03 | ecosystem: Environmental > Aquatic > Freshwater > Ice > Glacier meltwater ... | reverse complement strand
CGGCGCACGTACGGCGACCAGTTGAACGCCCCCACATGACCCGCTAGTGCCCCGAGTCGTAAGTTCGTATGCAGTTCCCGAGCGAATCCCCCCCGAGACAAGGACGCAGGAGATGGTGGGGACAGATGGTGGGGACAGATGGTGGGGACAGACCCCGGGTGGGGACAGACCCCGGGTGGGGACAGACCCCGGGTGGGGACAGACCCCGGGGGGGAGAAAACCCCGTCGCAATGGGACATGACCCCGGGTGGGGACAGACCCCGGGTGGGGACAGACCCCGGGTGGGGTCTGTCCCCGTAAGCCGTCCCCGTAAGCCCAGCGATGGGCGGTCGCTGGCGAGACGCCCCGCCTCGTCCGCTGCCTGGCGGATCGAGACGCCACTAAAGGATCAGCTCGACCAGCCGCCTTCTGCCCTCGATCGACAGCGGCGTGTGAGCATCCGGTTCTGCTTCGTTGCTGTGGTGTTTGACGACTGACAACGTGATGGAGGGGAACCGGATACGCCTTCTCAGGCGTTCGCAACGCGTGGGTAAAACAGCTAGATCACCACCACGTTCCATGGCAGTGTCTTCCAGCTGGTGACGAGCCCGTTGACCATGTACGGGTCGCGCAGTACGTACTCGCCCACCTCTGCTGGATCGCAGGGGTTGAACACGATTGCGGCCCCGGTGACGGGGTCCCCGATGGCACCAGCCATCAGGATGGTCCCTGAATCCTTCAAGTGCTGAAGCAGGGCAAGGTGGGCGTCGCGGTAGGGTCCGCGACGCTCGAGGATGTCATCCACGTATTCGTAGAGCAGCAGGGTGTACATGCGTCAGAGCCTACTGGGGAGGGCACGGTTGATGCTTGATGGCGACGCCGCAAAGAGATTGATCGGAAAGGTCACCAGCGCATCGGTGAGCGACGCCATGGCGCGGCGCCATGGCTATCGCACGCACGCCGTCGGTCTGGTACCGGCACGACCGGGCACGGTGACGGCGGGGTTCGCCGCCACCGTGCGGTTTGGGCCTCGACGTGATGACATTCCCCGGCATGACCTCGCCGCCGCCGCACAGCGGGCGCTCGCGGATGTCCCCGAGGGCGCGGTGCTGATCATCGCCGCACCCGACGCTCCGGGCGAGGCCGTTGCCGGGGGTAAGAAGTTGGCCGCCATTCAGGAACTCGGCGCATGCGGGGTCGTTGCGTGGGGCGCCATTCGCGATCGCGACGAGGCCGCGGGCCTTGAAATGGGCGTGTGGGCGCTCGGGGAGACGCCCCGGGCCAGCGGTGACCTGTTGCAGATCATTGACGTGGGCGTGCCGGTCACATTCGGGGGTGTCACCATCGTCCCCGGTGACTGGGTGTACGTGGACGCCGCGGGGCTCGTCGTGGTGCCCGGGGTGGAGCGCGACGAGGTACTCGAGGATGCCGCACTCATCGAGCAGGCCGATACGGCCGCGGTGGCCGACATCCGGCGCCAAGGTCGCGCCTCACGGGACGGATCCTCGCCGGGCCGGCCGTGACCCGTCCGCTCTTTCCGGGCGAAACGGACAAGGGGCGCTAACCTTCCCGCCGGATGAACGTCGACGCCCGGGCCACGCTAGACCGCCTGCTCGAGGAGAGAATCCTCATCCTCGACGGCGCGACCGGCACCATGATTCAGCAGCACCCGCTTGAGGAAGCGGACTTCCGCGGCGAACGCTTCGCGGATCACCCGCTGCCCCTAAAGGGCAACAACGACATCCTCACGCTGACGCGTCCGGAGATCATCTCGGGGATCCACCATGCCTTTCTCGAGGCGGGTGCCGACATCATCGAGACCAACACGTTCAGCTCGACGGCCATCGCGCAGGCCGACTACGGCGCCGAAGGCGTGGTGCGCGACCTCAACGTGGAGGCGGCCAGGCTCGCCCGGGCCGCGGCCGACGAGTGGACCGCGCGCACCCCCGGCAAGCCGCGCTTCGTGGCGGGTGCGATCGGCCCGACCAACCGAATGCTGTCGCTCTCGCCCGACGTCGAGGACGCCTCGAAGAGGGCGATCACCTTTGAAGAGCTGCGTACGGCGTACGTCGAGCAGGTGCGCGGGCTCGTCGAAGGCGGCTGTGACCTCCTCCTGATCGAGACGATCATCGACGGCCTGAACGCCAAGGCGGCCATCTTCGCCGTTGACGAGGTGGCCGAGGAGACCGGCATCCGGCTCCCGCTGATGATCTCGGTGACGATCACCGACCGCAGCGGCCGGACGCTCGCCGGCCAGACCATCGAGGCCTTCTGGATCACCATCGCCCACGCGCGGCCATTCAGCGTGGGACTCAACTGCGCCCTCGGCGCCGCCGAGATGCGGCCCTACCTCGCCGACCTCTCTCGGGTGGCGTCGTGCTGGACCAGCTGCTACCCCAACGCCGGCCTGCCGAATGCCTTTGGCGAGTACGACGAGGGCCCCGACGAGACGGCCGGCGAGCTGCGCGAGTTCGCCTCCAGCGGGCTCGTCAACATCCTCGGAGGCTGCTGCGGGACAACTCCCGCGCACATCCGGGCGATCGCCGAGGCCGCCGAGGGTGAGGCTCCGCGCCGGGTTCCGGTGCAGGAGCCCCTGACGCGCCTCGCAGGCCTCGAGCCGCTCATCCTGCGTCCGGACTCGAACTTCCTCATGGTGGGCGAGCGCACCAACGTGACCGGGTCGCGGCGCTTCGCCGATCTGATTCTGGCCGACGACTTCACGACCGCCCTCGAGGTGGCCGCCGAGCAGGTGCGCAGCGGCGCCAACGTGATCGACGTGAACATGGACGAGGCCATGCTCGACTCCGAGGCGGCCATGACCACGTTCCTCAACATGGTCGCCACCGAGCCGGACATCGCCAAGGTGCCGATCATGGTCGACAGCTCCAAGTGGTCGGTCATCGAGGCGGGCCTGCGCTGCGTCCAGGGCAAGCCGGTGGTCAACTCGATCAGCATGAAGGAGGGCGAGGAGGACTTCCTCGCCAAGGCCCGCCTCGCGCGCCGCTACGGCGCCGCGATGGTGGTGATGGCCTTCGACGAAGAGGGCCAGGCCGACACGGTCGAGCGCAAGGTGAGCATCTGCGGGCGGGCATACCGGCTGCTCCTGGATCAGGCCGACGTGCCGCCCGAGGACATCATCTTCGACCCCAACATCTTCGCCGTGGCCACGGGCATCGAGGAGCACAACGGCTACGCCATGGCCTTCCTCGAGGCCACCCGCCAGATCAAGGAGCGCTGCCCCGGCGCCAAGATCAGCGGTGGCGTGAGCAACCTGTCGTTCTCTTTCCGCGGCAACGACATCGTGCGCGGGGCCATGCACAGTGCCTTCCTGTTCCACGCGGTGCAGGCGGGGATGGACATGGGCATCGTCAACGCCGGGCAGCTCACCGTGTACGAGCAGATCGACAAGGAGCTGCTCGAGGCCGTCGAGGACGTCCTCTTCGACCGGCGCCCCGACGCCACCGAGCGCCTGGTCGACCTGGCCGGCCGGGTCAAGGGCAGCGTCGCTGCGCAGGTCGTCGACGAGGCATGGCGCGACGCATCGGTGGAGGAGCGCCTCTCGCACGCCCTCGTCAACGGCATCGTCGAGCACATCGAGGAAGACACCGAGGAGGCCCGCCTGCAGTACGGCGCCCCGCTGCTGGTGATCGAGGGGCCGCTGATGGCCGGCATGAGCGTGGTCGGCGACCTGTTCGGCGACGGCAAGATGTTCCTGCCCCAGGTGGTCAAGAGCGCGCGCGTGATGAAGCGCGCCGTCGCGCACCTTGAGCCCTACATGGAGGAGGAGCGCATCCGCGCCGAGGCCGCCGGCGAGGCCGTCGAGGCCCAGGGCACCATCGTGATGGCCACTGTCAAGGGCGACGTCCACGACATCGGCAAGAACATCGTCGGCGTGGTGCTTGGGTGCAATAACTACCGGGTCATCGATCTCGGAGTGATGGTCCCGATGGCGACGATCCTCGAGACCGCCATCGCCGAGAACGCCGACATGGTCGGGCTCTCGGGCCTGATCACCCCTTCGCTGGAGGAGATGGCAAACGTCGCCGTCGAGATGGAGCGGCGCGGCATGACCATCCCGCTACTGATCGGTGGGGCGACCACCAGCAAGCAGCACACCGCGGTGAAGATCGCGCCGGCCTACTCGCACTCGGTCACCCATGTACTCGACGCCTCGCGCGCCGTCGGCGTGGTGTCGCGGCTGCTCGACCCGATCCAGCGCGAGGTGCACGAGCGCGAGGTGCGCGCCGACCAGGACCGCCTGCGCGAACAGCACGCGACCCGGCGTGAGCGCGCGCTGCACACGTATGCGCAGGCGCTCACGCGGCGCCCGGCCATCGACTGGCGCCCCGAGGACGTGCCTACGCCCGAGTTCACCGGGCGGCACGTACTCGAAAACGTGCCGCTGGCCGAGATCGCCGAGTACATCGACTGGACCTTCTTCTTCCACGCCTGGGAACTGAAGGGCAAGTTCCCAGAGGTGCTCGACCATCCACGCTACGGCGCGGCCGCACGCGAGCTCTACGCCAACGCCACGAGCATGCTCGACCAGCTCATCGCGGGGGGTGAACTCACGGCCAACGGCGTCTACGGCCTCTGGCCCGCCAACTCAGAGGGCGATGACATCGTTCTCTACGCCGACCGTGAGCGCTCCACCGAGGTTGCCCGCTTCCCCATGCTGCGCCAGCAGCGGGTCAAGGCCGACGACAAGCCCCAGTACTCGCTGGCCGACTTCGTCGCTCCTCGCGAGTCGGGGCTGATCGACCACGTGGGCGCGTTCGCCGTGACGACGGGCATCGGGGCCGACGACCTCGCCAAAGCGCACGAGGGCCTCCTCGACGACTACTCGTCGATCATGGTCAAGGCCCTCGCCGACCGGCTGGCCGAGGCATTCGCCGAGATGATGCACGCGCGCGTGCGGCGCGAGTGGGGCTACGGCGCCGACGAGGATCTCGACAAGGAGGACCTCGTGGCCGAGCGCTACCGCGGCATCCGCCCGGCCTTTGGCTACCCCGCGTGCCCCGACCACCTGCCCAAGGGCCGCCTGTTCGAACTGCTCGACGCCCCAGAGATCGGGATCACCCTCACGGAGAGCCTCGCGATGCTGCCCGCGGCGTCCGTGAGCGGAATCTACCTCCAGCACCCGCAGGCGCGGTACTTCGCGGTAGGCCCGATAACGCGCGATCAAGTGGAGTCGTACGCCGGGCGCATGGGGATGACCACCGAGGAGATCGAGCGCTGGCTCGCTCCGAACCTGGCCTACGAGCCCGCGGCGGCCGTCCCGGCATAGTGCGCCGCCTCGAAGGGCTGGCCATTCCGGTCCAGCGGCTTCGCGTGGCCGATCTGTCCCTCTATCCCGAGGACCGCTCCTGCCGGCGAGATCAGTCGTCGTCCCGGCGGCCCGCGGCGCCGGCTGCTGCATCGGGCGAGGCCGAGGGGGCATGTGCGCCGGCAAGGGCGTCCTGCCACGTCTTCGGAAGATCGCGCGACCACCCGCCCTCTTTGGCCCCTTGGCTCGGCACGCTCACGGGGTTGATGCCGAAGAAGCGATTGGGGTTCTTGCTCTGCATGCGCTGCTCCAGATCGGATGGCGTACTTGCGGCAGCCTACATCGGCAAGGCTAGGGGCGATGCGGGGGAGTTGGTGGATAGGGTGCACCCGGATGGTTTGGCCGAGGGGGGGCAGTGCTCGCGTACGTCGGCACGAAGGAGCAGTTCCTTGACGATGGTCCTGACATTCAGGACAAGGTGAAGGCCGCCGTGGAGGCAAAGCTCGGCATCAGGGTTCCCGTCGGGTCGCCGGAATACAACAGCTGGCAGAACTCACTTGGTAACGCGATGTTCCATGTTCTGGACCGCTCGGCGATACCGAACAACGCAGGTGTTGCCATCGAATATCGGATTCACGGGCGCGGGCGTCGGATTGACTTCATGTGTTCGGGCTTTGACGGCGCAGGCGGCGCCCAGGTCGTCGTGGTGGAGCTGAAGCAGTGGACAGAGGTTGCGCACTCGCCTTTTGGGGACTGCATTCAGACAGCCGTCGGCCGGGGAATTCGCACCACACCCCACCCGTCCTATCAGGCATGGTCGTACGCCTCCCTCCTTCACGACTTCTACGAGGCCGTATCCGGCGTGCCCATCGCACTCGCCCCGTGCGCGTACGCGCACAACTGCCCAGATCCATCCGTGATTCGTGACATCCGGTATGGCGACCTCTTGGTCCGAGCGCCCGTCTTCCTCAAGGGAGAGCGCGATTCCCTCGGCACCTTCCTCGCTCACGACATCCGAACAGGAGACGACGGCTCTGTCCTCGACCAGCTCGATGCCAGTCGGATACGGCCCTCGCGGCAACTGGTCGAGGCCCTTCGAAGCATGCTTGACGGCAACGACGAGTTCGTTCTCATTGATGAGCAGAAAGTTGCCTTCGAGCAGATTCTGCAGCGGGTTGAGCAGGTCAGAGCGCTGGGTAAAGCAACGCTGGTCGTGGAGGGTGGCCCTGGAACAGGGAAGTCGGTGATCGCCATCAATGCACTCGTCCGACTCTTGGGGGATGGCTTCAATGCGCGCTATGTCACGAAGAACGCAGCGCCCCGTGATGTGTATCGGCGGCAATTACAGGGCCAGCGCTCGAAGCGGGATATTGCGAACCTGTTCGTGAGTTCTGACCTCTTCCGTGACTTGGATTCCAACGAGTTGGACGTCGCGCTGGTGGACGAGGCGCACCGCCTGGTGAGGCAAGGAGGGTTCTACGGAAATCTCGGGACGAACCAAATCAGTGAGATCATTAACGCTGCTCGGGTGTCCGTCTTCTTTATTGATGAAGCACAGCACGTCACCTGGCGGGACATTGGCACCAAGGCCGAGATTCAGTCATGTGCTGATCAGGCCGGAGTGTCCAGCCAGTATGTGCGCCTCTCCGCGCAGTTCCGTTGTGCCGGCGCGGATGAGTACCTTGCCTGGCTCGATGCGGTCTTGGGCTTCAGGGGAGACGACGGCCCGGTCCCGGATCTGGGAAGCACCGACTATGACCTGCGCATCTTTGACGACCCGGCCGAACTTCGTGATGCGATCTTTCGTCGCAACCAGGACGGCGGTCGCTCACGGCTTCTGGCGGGCTACTGCTGGGAGTGGGTCTCCAAGAAGGACCCGAGCCGCACGGATATCAACTTCCCGGGCACAGACTTCGCGATGAAGTGGAACCTGCAGGAGGATGGCCCAGGATGGATGATTGAGCCGACATCAATCAATGAGGTCGGATGTATCCACACGTGTCAGGGGCTCGAGGGCGACTATATGGGAGTCATCATCGGTCCCGACCTCCGGCTTGTGGGCGGGGTCCTGGTTGGTGACACCGACGCCCGGGCGCGGAGCGACCAGTCGCTGAAAGGATTCAAGAAGGCCCGGAAGGAAGGGCTCGAGGGGGCGCAAGAGCGCGCCGAGGCCCTCATTCGGCAGACCTACCGAACGCTTCTTACGCGCGGAATGCGCGGGACCTACATCCATTGCACCGATCCCGATGTCGCGGACTGGTTGAAAGCCCGTCTGCCCGCCACGGCGCTACTGATATGAGCGGCAAGGAACAGCAGGAGATCACTGATGACCTTCGCAAATTCGCGGATGAGCGCGACTGGGGGCAGTTTCATACTCCCAAGAATCTGGTGCTCGCGCTCGTTGGCGAGGTGGGGGAGCTCGCCGAGATCTTTCAGTGGCTGACGCCGGACGAGGCCGAGCGAGTCACTGACGACCCCAAGGTCGCGGAGCACGTCCGTGACGAGCTGGCAGACGTCTATGGATACTTACTTCGTCTCGCCGATGTGCTGGGGATTGATCTGAATACGGCACTCCAGGAGAAAATGCGGTCGAACGCAGAGCGCTATCCGATCGACAGGTCCTATGGGAGTGCACAGAAAGCAGCGGAGGGCCAGTAGGGCGCATACGTCACGGGCATCCGCCTACGGCAGCACCCCGGTGCGGATCCACTCCTCAACCGTGGACCGCACGTAGAGCCCCGGCATGGGACCCGGCCACTGATCTGTGCCGAGGCGCGCTGCGAGGGCCTCGGGTCGCACCGGCTCCCAGCCCTGGGGGTCATCGGGGTCGTTGACCCGGTCGAATCGTTCGCCCGGAGGGGCGGGCATGCGCACGATCATCTCGGGGTCATACGCACCGGCGGCATGGCAGGCGACGAGCGCCGCTGGCAGCGCGTAGCCGGGGTACGTGAATACCCCGGGCCCGTCGTAGGCGAGTACCCGATCGTTGACCATCATGGCCCAGTCCATCTCGGCGATGACGGCGATGTAGCCGCTCGCGGCTCGCCAAGCGCGCACGTGCACAAGACCATCGTCCGCGAGCCGAGTGGCGAAGGGCACGAGAGTGTTCAGCACGCAGGTCGGATGCATTCGGTGAAGGGTACCGGCACGCGCAACCACACATCCCCTTGATGATCATTGCGGGGGAGTAGCGTGCGCAACGAGCAACGTCGTCATTGGAGCACGCATGAGCACCATCGCCCGCCCTCGTCCGTCGTGGCCTGCGCCCGAGCCGTCTTGGCCATTTCCGGATCTTCCCCAGGGACTCCGCTTCCTTGCGGAGGTCGACCATCAGTTGCACGCGCCTGATCTCGCCAGGTTGAGCGCGCGCATTGTTGATTCTGGACTGTGGGGCGACTACGTGGCGGTGTGCGAGGACTACCGCGACTACCGCTTGCTGTTCGAGAACGACTACGTGGATGTGTGGGTGCTGTCGTGGCTTCCGGGCCAGGAGACGGGTTTCCACGACCACGACATCTCCGAGCTTGGCCTGTGCGTTGCTCAGGGCGTCATCAGGGAGCACCACATGCACCTACACGCGGCCGACAGCGACCGTCTCGTGCATCCGGGCGAGAGCCACGAGGGCCCATTCGGGTACATCCATCGAGTAGAGCACCACGCGGGTGAACCGGCGGTGTCGGTGCACGCGTACTCCCCCCCGCTCGCGTGGGTTGGGCAGTATCGCGAGCAGGGTGGGCAGTTACTCAGGCTGCGACAGCCCGGCCGCACCCGGTTGGCGCCCGCCTAGGGTCCGCCGAGCGCGGCCACTCGGTCGCGCTCGCGGGAATCCATGGGGAACATCGGGCTCACCAGCACGAGTCCCTCGGGGCCGACCAGGGTGGCGGCCGTCCCCAGTGCCCCCATCACCGTTGGCGCGGTCGCAACCACCTCGAGTCCGCTGGCCACCACGTCGGCCATGGGGCCAAACGTCACCACGTCCAGCCCGAGGTCGCGCACCCTGCTGAGTGCAGCCGTCACCTCGGCGGGGGGGTGGGGGTTGCTGTCACCGCCGAGCACCAGCACGGGTCGCCGGTCCGCGAATGCGGCGAGGGCGGCCAAGAACTTGCGCGGTGTCGCGGCCATGGTGTCGTCCACCACGTACGCGTCGCGATACTGCCCGACCAGATGCTGCCGGTGGGGTCGGGCGGTGATCCCGACAAGGGCTGCCGCGACCTCATGGACGGGAGTGCCAAGGGCCAGGGCCGCCGCCGCGGCCGCGAGCACAGCCCGCTGCGCCACGCGGGTGAGTGGGGGCAGGGTGGCCCGCACCTCGGTGCCGTCGGCGTCTCGAAGAAGTGCCTGATCTGGTCCAACGCCGAAGGCGCCGCGCACGTGCGCATCGCCGTCGCCAAAGCCCCACTGTCGAGCGATGAGCGGGCCGAGCGCGGAAATCGTATCCGGGTCATCCAGCGGGACGACAACGGAATCGCCGGGGGTCTGGGCGCTGGTGATGCGCCGTTTCGCCGCCACGTAGGCCTCGTACGATGGGTGAAGGTCCGCGTGGTCCGGGCGGATGAGCGTGACCACGGCCACGTCCGGGCCGCGGGGGATGTGCATGTGGCACAGATGGGTGGACGTGAGCTCGGCGATCAGGACCGTGTCGGCGCCAATCGGAGCACCGGCCAAGGAGGCATCGGGCCAGGCGTTGCCCGAGCGGGCGGAGTGGCTGATGGCCACTGGGCGGCCGATCGCACGAAGCACGTGCTCGAGGGCACGGCACGTGCTGGTCTTTCCCGCGGTCCCCGTGATGGCAACCACGGGCCCGGATGCACTCGCCAGAATTTGCTCCGCCAGGTTGGTGACGCGTGCTCCGCGGTTCACCTGAGCCAGAACGAACGGGTCGTGTTCCGCAGTCCACTCGTCCACCACGACGATGTCTGCAGCCGATGCATCCTGCGATGGCATCCCGCCCGCAGCCGTCACCACGCGCCGCACAACGTCTCCGTCATCGCCACGGACACGTACCAGCACGTGTGCACCATCCAATTCGGTGATGCCGCGGATCACGGCCCGACCAGCGCGAAGGGCAGCGCATCACCACGACGCACCCCCCGCGGTCCGGCTCCCTGACGTTGGCGCGTGTCTGCAGAGCGGACAGGTGCTGGCCGGGTACATGGCGGAGAAACGAACACCGAAGCGATGAAAGCAGCCCAGGGGCCACCCGACAACCACCCGCACCTCACCCGGGCCCGCCGGGAGGCTGGGCGCCTAACAGCGCACGCCTTCCCGACAGACCCCGCGAGATCAAATATCACGCAACTGCGTCGCTACTACGCCGCGGCTTTGGGGCCGCCACCGTTCTTGAGCATCCCCTTGATCGCGGCGGCGACCAGCACGAGCCCGATGCCGTCGAAGAGGAACTGGATGCCGATAAGTAGGCCGATGGCCCACGCGGCGGAGCTCGGGAAGCTCGCCGCGATGAGGACGCCGATGAGGATGGCCAGCACGCCTCCGAAACCGACGAGGGCAGCGCCTTCGCCGCCGCGGTGCGCGATAGCCGTCCCCAGCCGCACCACGCCCATGCCGATGAAGACGATCGCGATGACTGCCGTCAGGCCAACGGTGGCCTCGATCGGGTTGAAGAGGATCCAGAAGCCACCGATGAGGAGGAGCACACCAAGGAGAATGCCGGTGATCTTCCAACCTGATGCGGCGCTGCTCTGGAACGCGGCCATGAGCCAGGCGACTGCCAGCACGATGACCAAGATTCCAACGAAGACCGCGATGCTCACCGAGGCCGCTGCCGGAACGGCGATAGCGACGATTCCAATAATGATGGCGAGGATGCCCGCGAGCATGAGGGCGCCACTTGACTGTTTGACAGCGTTGATTGAGTCCGTGCCCATGTGGGTGGGCTCCTTTGAACGGGAACGATTGACGGCGCGATATTAGTGTCGTGCAAGGGGAACAACCACCAGACCCTGCTTGCAGAGAGCGGATCAGTCCAACCCGGTGCGGGTGGCCACGGCAACACCTGAGCGCTTCGCGAGGTCGTGCAGCGATCCGTGAAGTGAGGCCTCCTTCACCTCGACCGCGGGGAGACCGGCCTCGATGAGACGCTGTTCGAGGCCGCGCTCGGCGGCGTGCCGGAAGAACAGAATGCCGATGGCCACGAAGGTGATTGCGCAGTGAGCGAGCACCATGACCGTTCCCGCATTCGCCTGGTCCTGAAGTGGGCTGATCCCCAAGGCGGCAGCGCCGGCGGCATGTGAGCCGTAGAGGGGGGTTCCCGAGAACCACAGGAAGTTGGCGAGTCCGATGCCCACGAACCACACGACGATCAGTTCCGCGCTCTTCGCCCCGGTGCGAAACCACGCAGGAGGGTGGACGATGCGGCCAGTGATGGGTGCCCACAGCGCGATGCCCGCGAGGAAGACGGCCACCTGCTGCACCACCCACAGCACTGGCTGTACCAGCACCTGATGATGCACGTCGGGCAGCAGCCACAGAATCGTGCTGCTCAGCCAAATCGCAAACGCGACCACCGGGTGTAGAAGGACGGCCAGCACTCGCCGTGGTTGCCGCGTGCCGTAGGGAGCGGGGGAGACTCCCAGCAGGATGAGCACCGGTGCGAGGGCACCCAGCAGCACGTGCTGGAACATGTGGCTGGTGAGCACGCCACCTTGGGCCAGCGTGCCGATGGGCGAGCACAGGGCCAGCACGCCGACGCCCACGCCGCTCCAGAGGAACATCATGTGGCGCCGGCGGAGCGGGCCGGGCTCACTGGCTCGGGGCGTGAGGATGATGCCCGTGGCCACGAGCAGGCCCACGAGTGCGCCGGGCAGAACCCACAGGGTCCACCAGGGTTCCCCGGTCAGGCGCTGTAGGGCCTGCGTGTATCCGCCCCACACGTCGGACGCACCGCCGGTCATGGCGGCCACCACCAAGCCCAACGCAACCGACGCTGCGAACGCGACGGCGGCGAGCACCCATCGGGTGCCGCGGGGCATGCGGTTGGTGGGGAGTGTGCTCATGCGGGCATGACGCTAGCGTGGGGGCATGCGTGAGATCATCATTCGCGGGGACATGATCCGGTTGGGACAGTTACTGAAGCTGGCCGACCTCGCATCCGGTGGTGGTGACGTACGGGCGATCCTCGAGGACGGTGTTCTGGTGAACGGGGCCCATGAAGACCGGCGGGGCCGCCAGTTGCACCCTGGCGACGAGGTGCAGGCCGTGGGCGAGTGCCTGAGGGTCACCGCACAGCGCTGAACGTGACGGTTGGCCCCGCGGATCGTGGGGCCGGGATGGCAGAATCCCGGCATGACACAGATCGGACACACTGCAATCGGCGCGTGGAGCGGCGGCCGGGTGATGCACTTCGGGGTCGCGCTCGAGGATGAGCGCTTGGAGGCGCTGCTGCGCCCCGGGGCGGACATCAACACCATCGTCACTGCCGATGTCTACGCAGAGGGCGAGGCCGATCGCATTGTCGGCAGGTCCATCAAGGGCCTGCCACGCGACGACTACAACCTGGTCGCCACCATTGGGCACGACTTTTACAACGGCATTCGGCGGGGGTCGAGCGGGTACCCCCGTTTCACGGACCCCGGCCTGCGCGGGCCCGATCAGTACCGCGACTACCTCTTTATGGCATTGGAAAAGAGTCTTGAGCGATTGGGGCAGGACCATGCGGATGTGGTGTTGCTGCACAATCCGGATCGCATCGGCTACACGTCGGAGGTGGTGTGGCGCGCCATGACCGACCTGCGTGACGAGGGCCTCACGAAGATGATCGGCGTGGCACCCGGTCCCGCCAATGGGTTCACGCTCGACCTCATCGGGTGCCTTGAGATGTACGGCGATGAGATTGACTGGTCCATGATCATTCTCAACCCGTTCGAGCCCTGGCCCGGGAAGATGGCACTTGGCGCGCACGAGCAGAAGAACGTCAAGGTGCTGGCGCGGGTGCTCGATTACGGCGGCGTGTTCCACGGCGATCTACCCGACGAGGATGCCCTCGTGGACGGTGACCACCGCAAGTACCGCCCGGCCGGTTGGGTGGCCGAGGGCCGTCGTCGGCTTCAAGAGATCATCCCGATCGCCGAGCGGCACGGGCTCACCCCGCTTCAGGTGGCGGCGCAATGGACGCTGGCGCAGCCCGCCGTGCATGCCGTGGTGCCGACCTTCATCCAGGAGGCGGGGCCGATGCACAAGACGGTGGAGGACCAGCGGCGCGAGCTGGCCACCGTGCCCACGCAGTTGGTTCTCACGGTTGAGGAGATGGCGGAGATTGACCGGCTGGGTGACAACCACGGCTGCATGTCCCTGAAGGGGGGTACGCCCGGGCACGTCGGGCCCCAGATGCCCGACTCATGGCCAATGGCGCCCGACCTCGAGCAGATCGCCGCGCGGTGGGGCATCAGCCCTGAGCGCGACCTGGTGCACGTGGTCTAACGCGCCCTACTGGAGGTGTCCACCAAAGCGGGGTAAGCCCATCTAGCCCTTGTGGAAGTAGAGCTTGCGGGCGGCGTTGTCGCCGTACGTGCTGACTGCCTGGATATCCAGATCGAAACTGGTCCCACTCGTCATCGCCGACCAATCAAAACAGGTCGCGAGGTCGATCGTCCACGAGATCATGTTCGCCGCGCTGGCCTCGGCATCAACTGCCGGATCGACGACGCCGTCGGACGACGCATTCACCGCGACGCCGTTAGCGGTGCCTGCCGAGTAGCCGCCAGCACAGTCCCTCTTTGTGCTCCCAGTTGGCGTGTTCGGGGTGTCGGCGCGGTAGGAGAGCCCCCCAATGTCTGTCCATGGGTTGGCTGTCGCGAACCAGGCCTCTGACGAGAGGGCAGCGCGCTGAGGGCGCCAGAAAGTAACCGTAATTGCTGTCGCACTCGCCACCGTGGTAATGGGAGTGCTCGGTGTCATACCACTCGCCGAGACCCCACTCGCGTCATACGTCACTGTCTGTTCGCCGCCACCAACGTTGTACGACTTCAGTGCCGGGGCCGTGTTAAAGACAAAGTTGAGTACACCCGGATAGCTTGTCGCCCCGGCCGTCTGCAAGAAGGCGTTACCCGAACCAATGTCCGCCCGCGCGGCACCGGGCGAGATTTGAGCGTCGCCCGTCGTACCCTTTGCGAGATTCAGAAATGCTCCTGTGTAGGAGGCAGCAGCGCCATTCATAAGCGGGTACGCGCCGTGGGGTGCACAGTAGGTATTGCCGAGGCAATCGAGCGTCGCCGACGTCGCCCCCATAACCTGGGTCGCCAGCGTGACGGTTGCCGGCACGGCTGCGTCGATCAAGGCGTCGATGCCCGTAATCCCGGGAATGCTGACGTTGATCGAGGTCGCGTTCGTCAACTTGAAGTTCGAGAAGAGTTTGAACTCCGTGGCTGCTGGGGGCGTGACAGCGGGGGGCGTGGCTGCTGGGGGCGTGACAGGTGGGGCCGTGACTGCTGGGGGCGTGACTGATGGGG
>Ga0105052_10004766_pt1 | contig 14722 bp, 10 predicted proteins | sample FRY03_FD_78094 | JGI IMG/M metagenome (GOLD analysis project Ga0105052, IMG submission 78094) | Freshwater microbial communities from Lake Fryxell liftoff mats and glacier meltwater in Antarctica - FRY-03 | ecosystem: Environmental > Aquatic > Freshwater > Ice > Glacier meltwater ... | reverse complement strand
GGGTCGATGAAATCTCATTGGAATCTGATTCATTAATCATTCAGATGCCACTTTTTGATTCAGAGATTAGAGCAAAGATTCGGAATGGATCTTTGAATGGGCAATGGATTAAACACTTTGCGGATAGTACTGAAGTCATGACGATTGAAGCCAAAAAAGGTGATTCGTGGCGTTTTTTCAAAGCAAACACAAAATCTGAATTTGTATTATCAGGCCGTTGGTCTGTTACCTTTAATGATGCAAAGACAGGTAAAGTTGTTCCAGCTATAGGTGAATTTACTCAAGAAGATGGTCGCCTTTTCGGCACCTTTTTGACCAATACTGGCGATTATCGTTTCCTAGAAGGAACGGTTTCAGATGATAAACTTTACCTATCCTGTTTTGATGGGAGTCATGCCTACCTCTTTACCGGTAAAATATTAAACAACAATAGTATTGTGGATGGATATTTCTATTCCGGGCTAAATACAGTCCAGACATGGACCGCTAAAAGGGATGATAAGGCCATCCTACCTGATGCTTATTCGATAACAGTTTTGAAGGATGGAGTTGATAAAATAGATTTTTCTTTTCCTGATCTGAATGGTAAGAATGTCTCCTTGTCGGATTCAAAATTTAAGAATAAAATTGTTCTTGTTCAGTTTTTTGGATCCTGGTGCCCCAATTGTATGGATGAGACCTCTTATCTGGTTCCATTCTACAAAAAATATAAGGATAAGGGGATTGAAATTGTAGCATTGGCTTATGAACGTTCTACAGATTTTGAACGGTCCAAAAAAAATGTTTTACGTTTGCGAGAAAGGTTTCAAGTGCCTTATGATATGTTGATTACTGGCTATAAAAATGATAAAGCCGAGGTGGCGAAAAGTATGCCAATGCTAAATAGTTTTATAGGCTTTCCAACTTTGATGATCATTGATAAAAGTGGAAAAGTTAGAAAAATCCATACCGGTTTCAGCGGACCAGGAACAGGGGTATATTACACAGATTTTAAAAAGGAATTTGAAAAAATAATTGATGATCTGTTACTCGAAGAATAGAAAATGATTAAAATAAAAATTAAACACACAGAAGAATGTTTTTTCTGCGGATGCTGAAAATATAACTCGCTTACAATTTATGCTGATGAAAATTAAATATATTCTCTGTTACCCTGTACTAGCTTCAATATTTCTCTTGGCTTGTTCTGCTCCAAGAATGGTAAATCTTGATCCGGTTACTGTTGTTGAAAATTCAAAGGGATCATTGGCTTATAGGGGAAGTTATACCAAGACAACTGATATTATAAATACCCGTCTCGATCTCAGTTTTGATTGGGATAGTGCCTATGTTATTGGAAAGGCCACTATTCTGGCAAAACCCTATTTCTATCCTTCTGATCAATTGGTGCTGAATGCTAATGGCTTCCGTTTTAACTCAGTATCATTAGTTAACAACTATGATAAAAAGCCACTGCGCTATACTTACGATGGCAAATTGCTAAGAATCAGCCTTGATAAGATATATACTAGAGATCAGAAATACACAGTTTTTATAGATTATGTAGCCATGCCTAATAAATTAAAGATCGGAGAGGACATCGCTTCTGCTGGTGATCGTGGAATTTATTTTATCAACAAGGATGGAAAGGAGAAAGGGAAACCTAGGCAGATCTGGACTCAGGGTGAAACTGAATGTAATTCGAGTTGGTTTCCAACCATCAATGACACACAGGAGAAAATGACTCAGGAACTGAATATTACTGTACCGAATGAGTATGTAAGCCTTTCGAACGGCACACTTGAATTTTCTAGTATGAACGGGGATGGTACCCGAACAGACAGCTGGAGACAGGAGCAGCCACACGCTACTTATTTGACTATGCTGGCAGTCGGAGATTTTGTTATTACGAAGGATACGTGGCGAGGAAAGGAAGTTAGCTATTATACTGAACCGGCTTATGCATCCACTGCAAAATTGGTTTTTGGGAGAACCCCCGAGATGATGGAGTTTTTCTCTAATAAACTCGGAATAGAGTATCCATGGGATAAATATTCACAAATCGTTGTCCGTGATTTTGTAAGCGGCGCAATGGAAAATACCACTGCAACTGTTTTTTTCGAAGGTATGAATATGTCAGCAGGTCAATACTTAGATGAAAATCACGAAGATATTATTGCCCATGAACTGTTTCATCACTGGTTTGGCGATTTAGTTACGGCCGAGTCATGGGCTAATCTGCCGTTGAACGAATCATTTGCAACCTATGGCGAATACTTATGGGAAGAATATAAATATGGCCGAGATCAGGCCGACGTGAAAGGCCTAGAAGATATGTCGGTTTATATCGGGAATAAGCGAAAATTGGAACCTAATGTAATCCGTTTTGATTATGCCGATAGGGAACAAATGTTTGATGAAATTAGTTACCACAAGGGTGGAAGAATCCTTCACATGCTAAGGAAAACTGTAGGAGACGATGCATTTTTTCAATCTTTGAAACTTTATCTGAACCGGCATTCATACAAAACGGCTGAGATTCATGACCTTAGGCTCGCATTTGAAGAAATTACCGGAATGGACTTAAATTGGTTTTTTAATCAATGGTTCCTTGCCTCAGGACACCCGGTTTTGAGTATTCAGAATACCTATGACCCTTTAAAGCGGGAAATTAAGGTTAATATTACTCAGGACCAGAATCTTTCAGAAACACCACTTTATCGCATCCCAATGGCCATAGACCTTTATTCCGGAAGTAAAGTTGAGCGTAAGGAAATTGTCCTTGAAAAGCAAAATCAATCCTTTATTTTTCCCTTGGCAAGTCCTCCTGATCTTGTGAATGTTGATGCAGAAAAGTATATCCTTGCTGAAAAGAACGAAGAAAAAAATATTCAGGAGTATATTTTTCAGTATCAGCATGCACCCTTATTTATGGACAGGATTGAAGCAATTTTGAAACTGAAGGATTTAAAAGAAGAAACTGCAGCAAGGAATATAATGGTTTCAGCATTGAAAGACAAGAATTGGCTCGTTCGTAATACAGCCTTGTCTGTCATTGAAAATCTGTCTGATGATGAACGTAAAGCAGTTCATGAAACATTGAAAGAATTGGCTCTCCATGATAAGGTTTCACAGGTAAGAGCTACTGCCATTGGAAAACTGGCAAAACATTACCGGATGGCAGATAACAAGGATGTATTTATTCAAACAGCAAAAGACAAATCTCCTTTGGTAATCAAAGCAACAGAGGCTTATAAATAATAATGATACCCGATACCTAATTCATGAAAAACCATGGATAGGGATAATTTCTTAGGATGCTTTCTCTGACTGAAATGCCGAAAAGATCATATTAATCAGAGCGAGAACAATGGCAAAAAGCACGGCTGATAAAAAACCGCTGGTATTGAAAGTTTCCATCAGGTTGTCAACTAATAAAACCATTAGTACGGTAATAATGAAAGAAACCAAACCCAGAGTCAGAAAATTAATCGGAAAGGTTAAAATACGGAGAATTGTTCCAATGGTGGCGTTTGCAAGAGCAATAAGTATCCCTGCAATAAGGGCGCTCCAGAAATTTTCGACATCAACTCCTGGAAGTAGGTAAGCAGCAATAGCGACAGCTGCACCCATTAATAGTATTTCGATGATTAGCCTCATATTATTAGGATTTAAAGGTAAATATCTATGAAATTGAAGAATCTATTCCACATTTCGGTAATTATTTTGGTTTTATTTCATTCCTGTAAACAAGAAAGGGTTGAGGAAAGGGCTATTAATAAACTTCTGATCAGGCTAAATTCCGACAGTAGCGAGGTAGAATTAAGCGGTTTAGCTGACCAAGCTATAGAAGAGTTAATGACTGATTCTTTACCAGATTCGCTTTGGACTAATTTTTTTGCAGTTTATGAAGAAACTCCTGATCCTGAAATGAGAGATTTTCAACCGGCATTAAAAGGCATTTATATCATTGATGCGGGATTGATTCGATTTAAACCAAGGGATAATTTTAGGGATAATGGACTGTATTTTGCCCGTTGCTATACAAAATTGTTGCTTCAGGATGCTGAAAGTCTGATCGAAACGCGTGAATTGTTTGAATCAAACGGGTATACAGAGTATAAATTCAAAGTTTCAAAAAAATAGGTCTTATAATTGGATTGAAATCAGGTATTTGTAATGACGGATAGTTTTTTTATATTTGTATCGATCTGAGAAGAGCCCCGACATTATCGGGGCTCTTTTTTTACCAACCTATTTTTCAAGGGGGATTTTAAAAAGGTCAATTATGAACATAGAAAAACGTGTAATTGAGTTAGTTGAAGAAAAGATTTTTGATCGTCCAGATTTGTTTTTGGTAGACGTTCAAATGCACGGAAGCGGAATTTTGTCTATTTTAGTAGATGGAGACAAAGGTGTTGCAATCAGTGACTGTGTAGCCATAAGTCGGCATGTGGGTTTTCATCTTGAAGAGGAAAATGCAATTGAGCAAGCATACAGACTTGAAGTTTCCTCTCCAGGAATAGACACCCCTCTAAAATCATTGCGGCAGTTCCAGAAAAATATTAACCGATCATTAAGGGTTAAACTTAATGATGGCAGTATTAGGGAAGGTAAATTGATCAGTTCTGATGATTCAGGAATAATTATTCAGGAAGTGGTTAAGGATAAAGGTAAGAAAGCAGTTTCGGTTGAAAACCTTTTTCAGTTTAAAGATATATCCGAAACGATAGTTTTAGTGAGTTTTAAATAACATCTCGTACAAACGGGACAAATTCAATAAAAAATGAGCAATATTAATTTAATCGATTCATTCCAGGAGTTTAAAGACTTCAAGAATATTGACCGTCCTACGGTCATCAGTGTGTTGGAAGAAGTTTTCCGCAGCATGTTGCGTAAAAGGTATGGCACAGACGAAAATTGTGATGTGATTGTCAACCCGGATAACGGGGATTTGGAAATCTGGCGTACAAGAACTGTTATGGAAGATGGTTTTTCGGAAGATGATGATCTAGAGATTGAACTTGCCGAAGCAAAAGTTATTGATGCTGATCTTGGGGTTGGAGATGATTTTATTGAACAGATTACCCTGGAAAGCTTTGGCCGAAGGGCGATTCTTGCTGCACGTCAGACCCTGGTTTCCAAGATTCTGGAACTTGAAAAGGACGAAATTTTTAAGAAGTATAAAGATCGTGTTGGCGAGATCGTAACCGGAGAAGTATATCAGGTTTGGAAAAAAGAGACTTTGGTGCTTGATGACGAAGGGAATGAGCTTCTATTGCCTAAGACAGAACAAATTCCTGCCGATTATTTCAAAAAGGGAGATTCTGTACGTGCAATTATTGAGAAGGTTGAAATGCTAAATGGCAATCCTAAGATCATTATTTCACGTACTGCACCTGAGTTTCTTCAGCGTTTATTTGAGATGGAGGTTCCAGAAATATTCGATGGACTGATCACCATCAAGAAAATTGTCCGTGAACCGGGAGAAAGAGCAAAAGTTGCGGTTGAGTCCTATGACGACAGAATTGATCCAGTTGGAGCTTGTGTGGGTATGAAGGGATCGCGTATTCATGGAATTGTTCGTGAATTGAAGAATGAAAATATTGATGTCATTAACTTTACAAACAATATTTCATTGTATATTCAAAGAGCATTAAGCCCTGCGAAAATTACAAGTATTAAGCTTGATGATGAAGAAAAGAGAGCAGCAGTATATTTAAAACCTGATCAGGTTTCATTGGCAATTGGCCGTGGAGGTCATAACATTAAGTTAGCCGGAAAGCTTACCGGATACGAAATTGATGTATACCGTGAAGCGCATGAAGACGATGAGGATGTGGATATTGAGGAATTTTCAGATGAGATTGAGGGCTGGATTATAGATGAATTTAAGCGCGTTGGTTTAGATACAGCGAAATCTATTTTAAGCCTGTCAGTAGATGATTTGGTTAAACGTACCGACTTGGAAGACACCACCGTGAAAGATGTGATTGAGATTTTGAAGTCAGAATTCGAATAATTTATTCGATTGCAGCAAATTGAGAAAATTTGGGTTCGAGAAAAAGCTCAATCCTCAAAGCATTTAACATATAAAAAACGTACTTTTGTACAAAAATAGCGAGGTTAAAATAATAAATGTCAGAAGGTAAAAGCACAAATTTACTTAAAGCTGCGAAGGAGCTGAATATCGGCTTGAACACCGCGGTGGAGTTTTTAGGGAAAAATGGCCACAAAGTTGAGTCTAGGCCTAATACCAAACTCACCGATGAGATGTACGATGTTCTTCTTAAGGAGTTTCAGGGTGATAAGATCGTTAAAGAAGAAGCTAAACAAATCGTTATTGGCAAGATTCGTCGCGATGATAATCCTGTAACCAGCGAAAAGTCTGAGCCACAGCGTTCAAAGGATTTTGAACAGGAAGAGATTCTGATCAAGAATGTGAATCCATTCATTTCTCCTGTAATTGAGAAGCCTAAAGCTGAACTTCAGGATCCTATAGTTGCTGAGCCTAAATCAGAAGAAGGTGCTTTGCCAGGTGTTAAAGTTGTGGGAAAGATCAATTTAGATGATCTGAATTCTAAAACCCGCCCTGATAAAAAAAGTTCGGAACCAGAAAGACCTGCTGTTCTACCAGTTCCAGCTGCTAAAGTTGAGGAGCAAGTAAAAGCTAAAGAGCCGGAAGTAATTCCACAGCCAACTTCAGAAAAAACTGAGCCTAAACTGGAAACTCCTCCTTCAGCAGAAATTAAAGAAGCTGTTGAAAGTCCGAAAGAAGCTGTTAAGGAACAACCTGAAGCTACTGTCGCGAAACCGGTGATTGAAGAAAAACTAGAGAATAAACCAAATACGCAGGAAAGTAATGCTGGTGCTACTGTTATTCGTGCCAAAGCAGAACGTCTGTCAGGTCCGAATGTAATTGGCAGAATTGAATTGCCAACCTCACAGGCTCGCCGTGGGCAACCGGTTGCTTCCTCCTCAAGTGCTGCAGGTGCTGACCATAAGCGTAAGCGAAAACGTAAAGATAATCCTCCCGCACAAGTCGGACAACCAACACAACAGGGTCAGCATGGTCAACAAGGCCAGCAGGGCCAACAATCTGGAGGTTCACCACGTCCTGCACCTGGTGCAGGATATCAGGGTAATCGTCCTGATTTCAGAAATGCTAGACCCGGACAAGGGGGTACTACAGGAGGTGGAGCCCGCCCTGATTTTAGAAATAAACCTCGTACACCAGATGCTCCAAAAGCTGAACCTACAGATAAAGAAATTCAGGATCAGATCAAAGCAACCCTTGCACGTTTAAGCGGTGCGGGTAAATCAGGTAAATTTGCACAACGTGCAAAATTACGCCGTCAGAAGCGTGATGATGTTGCTCAAACTGCAGAAGATGCGGCATTAGAAGCAGAAATGCAATCCAAAACCATTAAGGTAACTGAGTTTGTCACTGCAAATGAGCTTGCTCTGATGCTCGATGTTCCTGTTACTCAGGTTATTTCAACCTGTATGAGTCTAGGAATGTTCGTATCAATCAATCAAAGACTTGATGCTGAAACTCTAACTATCGTAGCGGATGAGTTCGGTTATGAAGTTGAGTTTGTGAAACCTGAAGATGAAGAAATTGGTTGGCTTGAAGAATCCGACAGTCCTGAAGATCAATTACCAAGAGCTCCGATCGTAACCGTAATGGGTCACGTGGATCATGGTAAGACTTCATTACTTGACTTTGTTCGTAAGACCAATGTTATCGCAGGTGAAGCGGGGGGTATTACCCAGCACATTGGTGCTTATGAGGTAACCCTTGAAAATGATCGTAAAATAACTTTCTTGGATACTCCAGGGCACGAAGCCTTTACGGCCATGCGTGCAAGGGGTGCTAATGTTACAGATATTGCAATTATTGTTATTGCTGCTGATGATAGTGTGATGCCTCAAACTCGTGAAGCTATTAATCATGCACAAGCTGCAAATGTTCCAATTGTATTTGCGTTCAGTAAGGTTGATAAGCCAGGTGCGAATGCAGATAAGATTCGTGAGCAGCTTTCTGCTATGAACATCTTGGTTGAAGACTGGGGTGGAAAATATCAGAGTCAGGAAATTTCAGGTAAAACCGGTGTAGGTATTGATTTATTGCTCGAAAAGGTATTGCTTGAAGCAGATATGCTAGAATTAACAGCCAATCCGAACAAACGTGCTATAGGTACAGTTATTGAAGCTGCTTTGGATAAAGGTCGCGGAATTGTCACCACAGTTCTGATTCAAGCCGGAACATTAAGGGTTGGTGATGCGATACTTGCAGGTGGATACAGTGGAAAGGTAAAAGCATTACATAATGAACGCGGAGTTAAGTTAGACCATGCCGGTCCTTCTACACCTGTACAGGTTTTAGGTATGCAGGGCGCACCAACTTCAGGTGATAAGTTCAACGTAATGGAAAGTGAAGTTGAAGCCCGCCAAGTTGCAAATAAGAGATTACAGTTACAACGTGAGCAGGGATTACGTACTCAGAAACATATCACGCTTGATGAGATTGGACGTCGTTTAGCGATTGGAAACTTTAAAGAGCTGAATGTAATTGTTAAAGGTGACGTGGATGGTTCAATTGAGGCGTTATCCGATTCCTTGCTGAAACTCTCTACCGAGCAGATACAAGTGAATATTATACATAAATCAGTTGGACAGATATCCGAATCTGATGTATTGTTAGCCTCTGCTTCCGATGCGATCATCATTGGTTTCCAGGTTCGCCCTTCTGCTAGTGCACGTAAATTGGCTGAAGCAGAACAAATTGATATCCGCCTTTATTCGATTATTTACGATGCCATCAATGAGGTGAAAGCCGCAATGGAAGGTATGCTCGATCCTGAGTTTGAAGAGAAAATTACCTCAAACGTGGAAATTCGTGAGGTGTTTAAGATTACCAAAGTTGGTACAATTGCAGGTTGTATGGTGCTTGATGGAAAAATTACCAGAAACAGTAAGATTCGTATCATACGTGATGGTGTAGTTGCTTATACCGGTGAGCTGGCCTCACTGAAGCGTTTCAAAGATGATGTTAAAGAAGTAGCTACCGGTTACGAGTGTGGTTTAAATATTCAGAACTTTAATAATATTGAAGTTGGTGATATTGTTGAATCATACGAACAGGTAGAAGTGAAAAGAAAATTGTAATTTGAACAAATACTCTTGAAAGCGATCTATTTGATCGCTTTTTTTGTTTAATATGAATGGTGTTTAATCGCAATAAATCTAATAGTTGTGGGTTTAAGAAAGGAATTTAGAAGGTTTAGGACAAAGATAAAAATGAGGCTTTTTTCGAGCGATATTAAGCTGGAGTTAGGTCGGATTTCCGATTTTAAGCACTTTACAGTGGGTTATGCCCATGTGTTTGATAAACCTTTTAAGTTTCACCACGGACCAAGTTTTGCCGAGTCATACATTGAACTTTTCGAGACAGAAATTTATCGATTCAAACCTAGCGCCGGCTCAAGAACTATTCTTGATTGCGGTGCAAATATGGGCCTAAGTGTTTTATATTTTTCAATCAATTACCCTGATCATCACATCATTGCATTCGAGCCTGACCCTGATATTTTCGCGATCCTGAAAGAGAATGTGGAGACTTTTGGATTAAAAAATGTGACCCTTCATCAGAAAGCTGTCTGGACTCAAACTGAAACTTTGAATTTCTTTACCGATGGTGGAATGGGTGGTAGAGTAAATAATCAATACTCACGGCAGGAGCCTAAGCTTATTGAAGCCGTTCCTTTACTCGATTACCTAACTGAAGAGGTCGATTTTTTGAAAATTGATATTGAAGGTGCTGAGGATACCGTTTTGAAATATTGCGGCAAAAGTTTGCAGAATGCCAAGCATATTTTCTTCGAATACCACAACAACGTGAATTCAAAACAAACATTGCATGAACTTCTTGCACTAGTTGAAAGTTTAGGTTTCCATTATTACATTAAAGAATCAGCTACTAGAAAACGTCCATTTGTAGATAGTAGATTGTTTTGTGAAAGTTTTGATATGGCTATTAATGTGTTCTGCTACAAAGAAAAACAAGCCTGAACTAGTGTGAAAAGATTCTTCTAATTTTTCCTCCCCATAATTCTTTCAGACTGAAATTGAGTTTACTGAATCCGCTTTTTTTGTTAATGCTGAATAGTATAGTGCGATTTTTATAGATTAGCTTGGCCAGCCCGAATGAAATATATTCCATTTTGTTCTTTACGAATTCAATATAGAGTTTTTGTATAAATTCGGGATTTTTATTCTTTGGATAATCGAGACATGACTTAATCCAGCGCATTTTCCGGTCATATATCATCGCTGCACTGAGTGGATTTCTGTCTGTATTATCCCTCTTTCTTTTTAAAATATTTGTATCTGCTTTCTGATGCTGACGGTATTGGACCAAGCTTTCCTTTATGAAATCTATACTGCCCAGGTTTGTGGCGACGTATCCCATCCACCAATCATGAAAATAAGCATCCGGGAACGGTAGGAGCTCATCTCTTAGCTCTTTTTTCATTAATACCGAGTGTCCCGAAATACAGTTGAAGAAGAGAAAAGTCTCGGGTTGATTGCCACTGTACAAATTCATAATATCCGACATTTTTCTGTTCAATGATTGACCATTTTGGTCCACGAATTCGGAGTCGTGGTATATTAGTAAGTGATTGCCAATGGTATTAACCTGTTTTTCGATCTTTTCTAAATTCCAAATATCATCCTGATCTGATAATGCAATATAGTCGCCGCTGCAAAGTTGGAGTGCTTTTTCAAAATTTTTGATATAACCCAGGTTTTCTGGATTAACAAAAAGTTTTAGGAATGGGTACTTATCTGCATATTCCTCAAGAATTTTTAAGGTTTTATCTGTAGAACAATCGTCAACTGCAATCAACTCAATTGGAGAATAACTTTGATTAACAATGGAGTCTAATTGTTCTCTTAAGTATGCTTCCCCGTTATAGGTACATAAAGCTATAGAAACCAGTCCTTCATGCTTCATTTTTATTCGTTAAACGTTTGCATTTCGATGAGCCTTTTATAGGGGCCATCAGCTCGGATAAGTTTATTATGGGTACCCTGTTCTTGAATTTTTCCATTTTCCAGAACAATAATCAGATCAGCTTCCTGTATGGTACTCAGACGGTGGGCAATAACAATGGAAGTACGGTTTTTCATTAAATTTTTCAGGGCATTTTGAACTACCTTTTCGGATTCAGTATCCAGAGCCGAAGTAGCTTCATCAAGAAGAAGTATAGGTGGATTGGCAAGTACTGCTCTGGCAATGCAAATTCGTTGTTTTTGTCCTCCTGAAAGTTTCATCCCCCTATCGCCAATATTAGTCTGATAACCGTCAGAAGTATTTACTATGAACTCATGGGCGTTCGCTATTTTGGCTGCTTTCATTATTTCCTCCTGGGTAAAAGTTCTGCCAAAGGCGATATTATTGAAAATGGTATCATTAAAAAGTATGGATTCCTGATTCACTATCCCCATCAATGCTCTGACATCACGCATGCTGATATCTTTTATATTTATATTGTCAAGACAGATTTCACCATTTAAAGGATCCATAAATCGTGGTAAGAGATCCATGAGAGTGGTTTTTCCTCCTCCCGAAGGACCAACCAAAGCAACCGTACTACCTTTTGAAATTTTAAAATTGATATCTTTCAATACCTCTTTTTCTCCATAAGCGAAAGAGACATTTTTCAACTCAATACAATCATTAAATGAAGTTTTTGAAATTGGATTCGGATTGTCAGTAATATTTTCTGGAGCATCAAGTAACTGAAATACCCGCTCACCTGCCGAAATTCCCTGAGAGATATTCCCAAAAGCCTCGGATATGGCCTTTGCTGGATTAATTATTTGTGAAAATATGATGATATAGCCGATAAATTCAGCTCCCTGAAGATCCGAGCCCTCTTGAAGGATAAGTGTTCCACCGTAGAAAAGGAGCGCGGCTACAGTAATCACACCCATCATTTCTGAAACTGGTGCTGCTAGTAGCACCCTTCTTGCTAATCTCCTGTGGATTTTACTCGTCCACATATTTACAGCATTGAATTTATCTTGTATATAGTGCTCAGCATTAAAGGATTTAATGATTTTGACACCATTAAGTCCCTCATCAATACTCGAAACCAATACTCCTAAAGATTCCTGGGCGGCAGTTGCATGTTTCTTCAGCCTTTTGACAATCACAGAAATAAGTAGGCCCGAGACAGGGATGAGGATCAGTGCAAAAAATGTCAGTTTTGCAGATATTGTAAACAGGACAGCAAAATTGAGAATTATGGCGATCGGCTCGCGTAAAATAACTTGTATTGAGCGGATTATTGAGTCCTGAATGGTTACTACATCGGTCATGAATCTCGAAATCAGATCACCTTTGCGCTGACTGCTAAAATATTGGATATCAATATTAGTGAGTTTTTTGAAAATATTGTTCCTAATGCGGGTTACAATTATTAATCTGAAATTTTCAATTACTCTGGCCGATAAATATTTAAACAAATTACTCAGTATTACAGAAATGACAATGGCAATACTGACCATCTTTAAAGCTCCAACCTTGCCCGAAGTATTAATAATGCTCTGGAAATAATAATAAAACAAGTCCTTGAAATAGCGCAGACTTAAATCGAATTCGGGCAGCACTACTAGAGCTTGTGTTCCTGTCTTACCTGAAGAGTGATCGAATAAGAGCTCAAAAACAGGAATTAACAGGGTGAAATTGAGAAGTCCGAATACGATACCTAAAACTGACGTGAAAAAGAATGGAACCGCAAATTTCTGTACAGGAGCAGCAAAAGCAAAAAGTCGGAAAAAGGTTTTCATAAAAAGATTTCTATCACAAAGTTAATCATTTTGGAAGATGTCTAATTTCTTCTAGAAATGATAGTTTGTCCCTCAAGCATTTTATTCATTTTATTAATGACATCATCAATACACAATGTACTATTATGAGTGGTCATTAATTCCTTCATTTTTTTGCGTGAGTGAATTATCGGATAAAGATTTTTTAAAAACATGCCGAAACTTTTATAGTAGTAGAATTTTAAACCAATCCACATGAAAAGCAGATCAAGAAAAGTGATTTGCAGGAACCATAAAACTAATCTGTTTTTGTTTAAATGTATGGCATGAACAAAAAGCCTGTTTCTAAAGAAGATGGCTTTAACCCAGTTTCGGGTACGGTAATTTTTGGTTGTGGATGAATGGTCGTGAATACAATAGGATTTCGGATCATAATAACATTTCCAGCCTAAGCGCCATGCTCTTAATCCCAGTTCAAAGTCTTCACAATAAAATGGCGAAAAGATTTCATCAAATCCTCCAATTTCCTGTAATTTTTTGGTGTCAATTATGGCATTAGCACCTGATAAATAGGCGGTGGGTGTAAGAAAATTCTCATCTTCCAAACGGTAAAAATTATTAGCTTTAATTTTAAATCCGGAATATTTTAAAAACCGTGCAGTATCCTGTGCTTCACCATTTTGTGCTCCAATAATCTTACTCATTACACCAAAAGTGTCCGGAAGCTCAAAATACTTAAATTGACTTTTAAAAAAGTCTTTGTTTAACTCAATATCTGTATTTAATAATAAAACTAGGTCTTTCTCAGCTAAAGCAATTCCTTTATTACAGCTTACTGAAAAGCCCTGATTTTGGGAGCTGATAATCAAACGTATAAGCGGATAGTTTTCTTGGATGAATTCGATAGAACTATCCGTTGAACAATCATCTGTAATAATAATTTCAAAGTCTGTTTTGGCATTATTCAGTGCATCATAGACAGAAGGTAGGTTTCGCTCCAGCAGGTGTTTGCCGTTATAGTTTGGTATAACTACAGATATACTTTTTTGAGGCTTGGAAGTACTCGTCATTGAACAGTTTCGTAGTTTTTATATTCCCCGATTCTCCATTGCCACAGATCTTCAATTTTTTGTAAAACACGACGCCTCAGACTCATTTTCTTTTTCAATAGTGTTGGATCAATCTGAAACTTCCAGTTGCTGACCTCAATCCGTTTCTGCATAACTTGAGGGTGCGTGCCTTCAAATTTGATCAGACGGTCGGCATTGCCATAGTCAAATTCGTTATTTTCAGGGAGATTTTCCTGAATCCAGGAATCTTCATGATAAAATTTATTGAAATTGCGAACCTTATTTCCTAGGCCAGCAGGGGGCTGAACCCAGCCGTAATGATAAATATAGGCGTCTACGGGTTTAACCTTTATTTTTCTGCCATTTTTTCTAAAACCCTGGGCATCTCGGTAAGAATGAACCTGCGGATCAAATTTCAAAACTCTGACCTCATTTCTGTACCATCTTCTGGATGAAGCTATAAAATCATAAGATCCATAAAAATGCAGGTATTTAAATAATAGGCCTTCGACATTTTTCTTCTTTAAGTTTTCTGCCATAGCTTCTTTTATCACAGGAAGATAGTTTTCATGTACACATTCATCACCCTGGATATAAAATACCCAATCGGTATCTTTTGAAATTGCAGCATAAGCTTTGTCAGTTTCCTGTGCGAACGTTTTCCCACCCTCCCGTAGGCTTTCATCCCAAATCGTATGAATAATTTTTATTTTTGGAGAACCTATACCTTCAATAAGTTCTAATGTATTGTCGGCAGAATCTCCAACTGCAATTACAAATTCATCACAAATTGGCAAAATTGAAAGAATTGCTTGCACTACAGGGTAGTCATT
>Ga0105052_10004764_pt1 | contig 14725 bp, 11 predicted proteins | sample FRY03_FD_78094 | JGI IMG/M metagenome (GOLD analysis project Ga0105052, IMG submission 78094) | Freshwater microbial communities from Lake Fryxell liftoff mats and glacier meltwater in Antarctica - FRY-03 | ecosystem: Environmental > Aquatic > Freshwater > Ice > Glacier meltwater ... | reverse complement strand
GACTTTGCTAACAATAAACACAATGTGGTAATTCGAGGTCCTGAATCTGAGCGCTACGATTTCCTACCTGAAAATGAGATTTTCCCTTTTGTGGAACTTCGAGCAGCTGCGTGGGACTTGCGAAATGTTGATAATATTGACCATAGACATTTCATAAAAGACTGCCGGAGAAGAATAAGGGCTCAATTGCTCACTTTAAGAGACAATAGTGTGCGCTGCGTCGTCTTGGGTGCGTTTGGATGTGGTGCTTTTGAAAACCCACCAAGTGTGGTTGCTGAGATCTATGTTGAACAAATCTCGCTGATGCGATCTGATTTTGACATCATTGCATTTGCTATCATAATGAGTCCTGATAATCTCCATGCGTTTCGAAAACAGTTTTCCTTGTTCAAAGAGCCTCTGTTAAATCTCGAAGACCAGATTAGGTTGACAAAAGATTGAACGTTGATAATAATAATTTATTAAAATGATTTAAACTTTAGGAATAGTTGCAGCCGTCGCGACAGCATGAGACGCAAACTGGAATTGACGTTCCTTTTCTCCAGCTTCGCCTGACCAGTTTTCAAATGCATACTTTCTGTATTCCATGAACATGTCATTCACCATCGAGGCCTGGACCTCCTTATTGTGTACTTTCTCATTGTAAATATTGTTTTCCAAATCCTTGAGCTTCCTGTTGTTGAACCAGTTACCAACCGTTTTGTTGGCACACATCATTAGAAGATCATCCGACGGAAACTCTCCCTCATACAAAAAAGTTTTGCCTCCGTCATGATCATCTTTTATAAACGTGGTCAGTACCAGCATGAGTCCTTTGTCAGGCGAGTTGTCAAGCATTGCACAGTTCTGTGAAGTGGTGTGTACACGGTAGGTTCGGCAGGAGAATATAAAGTGTCTTTGAAAAAAAAACGATGCCTATTTTTAGACGAGTCGAAAAATAGCTCAAGTCTGGATTTTATTCAATGAACAAACATTAAATCTTCTCCTCCGACACAATTAACCACCCCGAAGCAGCGCTCTTAATGTATTTGTGCCACAGGTACCGGAAACTTGTGCTATATGCCAATGGAACATTATTTTCCAGAAGTTTGTCGATTTGAGACTTTTGTTTTTCGGTGTATACTTTCAGTACTCGTTTTCGCTGCTCTGAATCGGAAACACAATCGATACCAAAACGAGTGTGGATGATCTGATACAAGACCGGGTGTGTCTGGAGACTGGGTAGAAGCAGGTGCTTGTCGAATTTATTGATTTCCTCGAGTGATTTATTTTTACACCCGTAACACTTGCTGTACATTTCAACTACACCATTAATTCGTATTGCTACTGCACACCCATTATTAGAGTGATGCGAATGGTTTATTCCGCATAACAATTTATTGATGCAGCATTTCGGGTGTGTGATGTAGATGAACCTCACATCTGATGCATCTACATTGTTATTTACTAGTAGTTCCTTAACTGAAACTGGAAGTTGATTGTGTATTGTTTCGTCAATTTCTTTCATGTCGAAAACGGTGTTTATCTTGTTATCAAACATGTTGAGAAAATATTCTGGGATTTTGTAATTGATCTCTGCGCACGCAGTGGTTTGCTTTTTATTGCGAATCATTAAAGTGGCTTGGTTTTTTCGTTTTGCATTATGTTTCGAAAAAATTGTATTTTCCTGAATAATTGGCAAGCTTGAATCAAACACTGTGATGAGCGATGCCAGCCGTGCTGCACTACTCTCTTCTTCAGACAGTTGCTTGATGTTTTTGAAGAATGCATTCTGCCCAAATTTAGAAGACAACTCTGTTCGCACACACCGATTTGGGGTATATACTGCTGTATCGATCTCATTTTCGAAATGTAGCTCACGTACAAAATGCTCCATGTCACCGCTATGGTTGTTGCAGAATATTACATTGGTGGCAACAATATGGAACGAATTTTTAAAAATGTTGTTGTTTTTCATGCGCGAGCAAGTAGAAATGTAGAAATCAATGCTACGGTCGAGGATTCTGGGGTATTCTGTTTCTATTCTGGAAGAAATCGCTACACAGATGGCGTTTATTTTAGAGTGCGCGTCAATGTCTTCGTTTTCAGTTTCCCATTCGACATCTAAGTATAATTTGCACGGCGTATCACGCATAATGATTTCATATCCGGATCGCTTTGAAAGTGGCATCTGTTGCACAGTGTCGAAGTATTCTTGTCCGTTTTTGAAAACGCCAAAGGCTTTTGAGCCCGTTGCATTCTTGTCCCAGGCAGCGCAAACTATGCCTTTTTCGTGGGTGCACGTGGCGTAATGGTGTGTCAAGTCCTTGAGTACGCCAAACCACAGACCTCCTGATTTAGGGATGTTTTCGTGTCTATATGTACCGATTGCTTTCATACTAGCATCGATCTGCCGTGGGTACACCTTTATATACTGACGATTTTTTTTTTATTATTTTTCTTGTTAATCAGATCATTTATACACATCTTGACGATGTTCTCTCCGTCGGTGACAATCTTTGGCTGTATTTTGAAGCACGACAAGAGTGTTAGTTCAAGCGGCAGCAAACATTTCAGCACGCTGAAACGCTTCAGATAGGTTATTCCATTGTAGCAAATGCCGTCTGAACATATGTAGATGATCGATGTGATCAGGTTGTTGAGCTTTTCCGTCTGATGGCACAGGATGTAAGGTTTCGGTAAAACTAGCTTGCTCACAAATTCAATGATTACCTTTGAAATTTCATCTGTTTCTGTCTTGCTGACGGTATACGTGTTTGGATGAATCTTTCTGTATTTACTCACTGCCGACATGGCAAACTCAACTCCCTCGATGATGTTGTACTGATTGAACTTGTATCGCTGACCAGACACGTGTTTACTAAAGGCAGCCGCTATTTTTTTCCTGTACCTTTTTTTTTCCATCTCCTTTGCCAGTTTCGCCTTATCTGAAAACAGCAACAAATTCATCATGGCATGTGTTGTATCAGAAATAACTTGCTGTGACACTTCGTGGGCTACTTTGATTTTTTTGCTAGGTCTTTGCATATTTGAATACGAGTCGCTTTTGAAGTCTGAGATTGATATCTCAGACTCGAAAAATGTTGTTGTGCTTAAGACAATACCAGTCAACAGGCATACTTCACTAGAGTCGTCTTGTCGCTCGCGACAGCACGGGACAATGTTGCACCTTTCCTGGCAAATATGCACAACTCCACACAAACGGCATCCGACACACCCGGCTTCGAGAAAAGTCCAGTCGTGTTGGTGCCCTCCATACATTGACGGCAGTATGAATAACAGTTGATTTTCGTGCCACCATGAATTTATTTTTTTCTGCAATGACTTGTTCATTTGATTCTCGAAACACGTACGAAAAAATAGAATTCCGAGTCTATAAGATTTTTTTTTTTGTTTTCGATGTAATCTAATTTACATGTCGCAAGATTATCTTGACTTATCACGACCATTACGGTGCTATATTGATTTTTTTTATCAAATATGTGTTACTTTTTGTGATATATCTGTACAAGGCGCTTTGCTCTGTCTTTTTTTTGTCGTAGATTTTATATATATAGAGATACTTTGAGTGACGTACAAAATGCCGACATTCCACTCAGAAAACGAGTTCTGTCGACAACATGGCCAACAATTGGAAGATGTGGGCAAAAATTTTCATGTTTCTGAGAGATTGTATCGTCACGAACTCGATTTTCCCACTCGATTCCAGTTATATCACCGCGACTTGATGGGGACAGATGCATGCGAACACGAGTTATATCATCGACCAGATCCACGCGATGGACACGGGTCATATCATCGACCAGATCCACGCGATGGACACGGGTCATATCATCGACCAGATCCACGCGAACTTGATTTCCCTGATGGACACGGGTCATATCATAGCAACTTAATGATACCGGATCAAAGTGATTACGACGTGTGGAATCAACATCAAATTGATGTAGACATTTACCAGAAGCAAATTGCGCATGAAAAATATAAAATGTTGACGGAATATAAAGTAAATGAAAGCCAAATAGAACCTGTATCAACCACAATTGCTACAGCAATTGGAGTTGGAATTGCTGTAAAAGCAGCTGAAACACATGTTATACCTGAATTGACCAGACAATATAAAATCATATTGAACCACGTGTACAAGACGCTTTGAAAAGTTTTGACAAAAAAAGTGAAACCCCTGCCGCAAAATCCCATGGCACAACACGCAATGGCCCACAACGCTCTAGCCCAACACGCAATAGCCCAAATACCGCTGTCGCAAAACCCGCTGTCGTAAACCCCCCTGGCCCAAAACCCACTGACCCAACACTTTCTAACAAAAAAAAAGCTGGTTGTTCATTGATGTGATGCAATTTTTCAAGACACGATGTACGCATATTGTTTTTGAACATATTTTTGATTTAAAGCAATTCTGGAACAGAAAAATATATTCCATGTGTTGTCTGAAACCCATATGATGCTCTCATAGATCAAGTATATATAATAACTCAAAAGTATTTGTTGGCGCAAAGAGACATGAAGAAACTGTGTGTTTGTCTTGTGTTGATTATGATTGATTTAATCGACTGCCGCATATGCGCACGAGGACAGTTTTTGACCTCGGACATGTCAATCTTGACAATTAAAAGAACATGGTGTTCAGATTTTATAGAAGGCGGATATGTAATCGCAGATTTCCAATTTAGAAACAAAAAAGTGTATGTGAAGCGGAGTGGAGTTACGGCTTTCATATATCACGACGGGCAACATTGGTGCATTGCTTCAAATACAGGTTCTATTTCTCCAATTGCATATTCCCCAAGTTACGATATGTCTGTACCTACTACAGGATGGATAGAGAGATGCGACAACTCGTGGAAACGTCCAACGTACTGGGATGTGCAAGGTGAATTAGTTTGTAAAGCGTGTCCGTTTAATTCCGATTCAATGGAAGCAAGTTACAACATTGGGCAGTGCCTCTGCAACCCTGGGACATATGGTCGGGTCGGAGAAGCATGTTCTCTGTGTGCATTTGGCAAATTTTCATCGAACATTGGAGCTAGAACAGTAAAAACGTGTACTTCATGTGCGATGGGATCGTACTCGCAAATATCTGGGGCTACAACTTGTTTACTGTGTGCTGATAGAAACCAAAGTGAGGCTGTTTATTTTTCATATTCTGGATGCGAAATGACTTTGTCTGTCACTACCGAAGTAGTCAACACGACAAGAATTATGCCATTTCCAGTAACAACACCAACAAACGAAATAACTGTTATGATCTATGATGTTTTATTCTCATTCCACATAAGTAGAAATGTAGATATCCACACTAAATATAGTATACGAAACGAGACAGCTGTGCACCTCAACACAAATATTGAAATGGTCGGACTACTACAAACGGAAAACTACTTGGATCCAGCCAGAATTCGGGCGTCATTTATGGTTTCGTCGTTTTCGCAGGATGCGAGTAGACAAATTGAGTCAATTTTGAATGTAGAAACACTTAACAGCGTGTTAATGAGGGCCACCAATGGCACGATAACAGCCATGAATCTAGTCGTGTCTAGAAAATATGCAAAGGAAGAAAGCAGCAAACATAACACGCTGTTGGTCGATTTTATGGGTTCGCTGGCAGGGGTATTTTGCTTTATATTTATTGTCATTGTTATTTATATCATAGTAAATCGACATAAGATCGAACCGTTGCCGAAAACACTTTCAGCTTCTTTTGACGTATCATCTCATCGTTATTGCAATGTGTGTTTGAATGTCGTAATATAATGTTTCAACTCAGATGATTTCGTGTATATATAATACAATGTATTTTCAAGTGATCTGTAAAAGAATACATTAATGAAAACTATATAAATAAAGCATTACCATTATAATAACTCGTCCAAAATACAGAGAGGGAATTTTTTGTGTTTGTCGATATGTTTCTTCATGTGTATTTATCATGTCCGTGCTCAGTATGCAAGTGAAGCACTCGATCAACAGAAAAATTGTCCTCCGAATTCTTTTTCAGATGTCCGAGGTTTTTGTAAAACATGTCAGGCTGGAGAGTATATGGTTCCGCAGGGCGTATTATTTACTATCGAAGATACAGTGTGCTCACCTTACATAGAAGGGGAGTATGTAATGCTTCCAAATCTACACAATAACAGGCCATCATATCGCAAAACAGATAAATTGCTTTATATATACTATTATGACAGAGAGGCTTCTTGGTTTGTGGGAGGAACTCTAGGTGGATTTGATGCAATTGCATTTGTCAATAGTGAAAGTATGATCATTCCGATAAAAAGATGGCAGGAAAAGTGCAACTATCCAGTTGTGTGTACGTTTTCATGTCCGTGGACAAATAATGCAGATTGGTCAATTATAGGCAGAGGGTTTTGCCAAATTTGTCCATTAAATTCCAACTCTGTTGTAGGCAGTTCTTCCATCAAGCATTGTCTATGCAATCCTGGGTCTTTTGGTGTAAATGGACAATCCTGTGAGGTCTGTCTTGAAGGAACTTACAAATTGCCCAGTCAACCATCTAGCGCTTTATGCACTAAGTGTCCTCCCAATTCCATGTCGCCAGAGGGAAGCACACTGTTCTGCATGTGCAATGGCGGATGGGTAGCTGAAGTACCAGGACAAGAATGTAAGCAGTGCCCTCTAGGTACCTACAGTCGTGACAATATGGGATCGTTTTGTGAAAAATGCGTGCCTGGTAAATATTCGACTGTACTCGGGTCTTCGTCAAGCACAACGTGTTTATCTTGTAGTGTGGGTACATATTCGAAAACAAGTGGTGCTAGAGCATGTGTAGGATGCTCAGCAGGAACATATGCGGAAAACACTGGTTCGTCCATATGTCTTAACTGTATGTCACAAACATACTCGTCAGTTGTTGCCTCGTCTTCTCGACTATACTGTCTCGGTTGCCCTGTAGGCACCTTCTCGACACCTGGGTCCACTTCAATTTTGGATTGTAAGACATCCAAAAATCAATTTACTACGCCGACGTTGTTCACAACGACAAAGGCCACAATCAAAGAGACTACTCCGTCTCCTGTTGTCAGTTTTGCGGAAATTACTCCAACACCAGTACCGTTTTACAATTATGAAATTGACACAAGAAAACAACATCTACCACAAAAAATGTACGAAATTTTATTTTCTTTTGACATGAGCAATAACGTGGACAATGCAATGAAATATAACATTCGCAACAACATCTCACATATGCTCAACATTGACGCATCGACGATAGGATGGCTGCAGACAGACTTGTTCGCCCAATTCGTCTCCACGAGCGCATTCTTCACAATCACATCAGCGTCGCAGGACGCAAGCAAAAAGATCGAAAATGGGTTCACTGTGGACAAATTAAACACTGTGCTACAGCGCGCCTCACAAAACAAAATATATGCACAGCATCTAGTGTTTTATATCAATTATGTTTCTGATAAAGAACACGCGAATGATAATTTAAAGTGGTACTTGATGGGAATTGCAATTTTTTTTGCAGTCATGTTTTTCCTATACTTTATTTTTCAAACATATAACAACAAGAAAATCGATTTGAATTCTAATAAGAGTATTGTACACAAGGTGTGATTTACTCACAACCCTCACGTAGTCTTTTATTGATTTTTATAAAACACAATACTCTCTGAGTTCCGAATGCATTTCTGTCCAAACTGTGAGATCATGTTCCTGCTGTTTCTGTTCGTCTTGTGAATTCTGTCGGTACTGAAGCCAGATCCGCTCAAATCTGGATCGGAGTACTGAATTTGGTGCATTATCTATGTGTTTCGTTAGTTTCATATCTTGAACTTTCCAATTCGTGGTTTCTTGTACAAGACGCTCGATTTTTGAAATCACAAACTGCATCAACAAAGACATCGCTAAATCAATATAGACTTCTGCCAAATTCATCAACCCACTCAAAACTTCAACACCAGCAATGCTAGATCTTCCTGGAAAATCTTTGGTGACTCTGTATTTTCTGCACAATTTTCTGATATCGTAACATTTTTTTAGACAACGAGTTTGATGCCTCTCAATAATTTCCATAAATGGAAAGAGTTCTTTTTGTATCAGCTTCGACACAAATAATTCCTTTTTGGCGGTTGCCAGGCCTCGACAGCCACGATGAATTCTGGGCATTTATGACTGGATGAATTCAATAGTCCTGGGGTTTTACAGTGTGGTATATGTAATCTATTTTTGGGTATCGTGTCTTATAAATAGACGCTTCTGTATATACTGGCGATGCATTTAATCGACAACATTACGATGAGTTCGGGAAAGCGCAAGGAACGCAGCAACAGTGCCGATGGTAAAAGTGAGAGTCTTGAGGAGCTTGTTGAGGGTGCCGATGGTGCCGATGGGAAAAGTGTAAGTTTCGAGCAAAAAGGTAAGCCTCCTTACATAAATATGGAAGAGACTGTTCTTGGCCCATATTCGACGGCTGAAGGACGACATGGGATAGATGATTACGGATTCCACTTGTATTATACTTTTCAGCAACGTCCTAAACTGACTGAACAGGAGAGTGCATTTATGGAGCGATACAAATTGTATCAGGATCACTTGCTGAAGCTTAAAAAGGAGTGCATGGAGAGAGTAAACTCTACAGAAGCTGGGATTGCTGCTGAATCTGAACGCAAGGCACAAATAGCGAAAAGAGATGCAGGAGGGGAAGCTGAAAGAAACTTCAATTTAATCATATCCAATGCGTTTTCCGATCAGGACAAGAGAATGAATGCAGAGCGTGTTGCACAAGGACTGCCTGAAAAGACGAACAAAGATTATAGCGACCAAGAAATTGATGTTGATTCGGATGGTGACTGTGAGATTGTTGAGGATAATACAAGCGTTCCTAAACATGCAGGACAGGGTGGTGCGGCGTGAAATTTTAATTATCTAATACTAAACATGATAGAACTAGTTTCGATGCCTCATGCTCAGTAACACGTCGGCTGCTGAATTTATTTCAGGATCTACATATGAACTATAAGGCACTCTTAACAACGAATTTGCAAGCTGTTCTTCATGAAGGTGTTTTTGTTGTGTGTCGAATTGCGCCCGATCAGAAGATGGGTATTCGCCCATACTATACATGTGATTCTGTATGGGTCGACCTTTTGATTTAAGATTCGAACGAAAATCATGTACATTTCTACTTGCTGTTGTAGTCAACCCATACAACTGGTAAATATTCATTATTGTCTCAAGACTTGTTGTTCCTGACGTTGCCAAAGTTAATACTTTATCTTCATCATCGAGCAAACGTTGAATAATATCAGATTTTATTCCGGGTGTACACACCCGATCAAAATGGTCGGCTGTAATTCCTTTTTCACGCCACTCATTGTCATGTCGTTGTAAGAATTTCGCAGCTTTTCTGAATTTCTCTCCATTCAACCGGATGTACATGTTCACTTCACAGTCGACTTCTTTGTTGTCCTTAGACACATGGTTTAGCACAGCATTGATTGCAAACACGTATCTTAACCTTGCAAATGAATTTTTGATCTTGATCCTGTCTGCTTCAATGACGGCGTGTTCATTCCAATTGTCCAAGCTCACGGCTCGCCAAAAACGGTACCAGGTAGTATCTGTATGGTTGGAAATCGCAATCTTCATGTTGCTTTCTGAACCACTTGAATTAAAAAGGATAGGGTTTGTCCACGGAACTTCAAGCGAAATAACTTTGTCGAATCGGGTAAAGGGACATGTACTATGGCTCGAGAACATCAATGTTTTGCATCCTCCTTTATTATTGGTATTACAGTGCTTGTCGCATGCAAACACATAGTCATTTTCTGGGTTTAGCCCTCTCCAGTCGATTCCATATGACCGTTTGTCTTCGGTGTCTGCACTACAAGTGTGTTTACAGTCAAACTTTGATGTGAAGATTTTCGCATCTCTCGATTTCAATTCGTTAGTAATAGTTTTTACATCTCCAACAAGAAGTCCATTGTCCATGTATGCTTTGAAGATTGAATCCGTATCTTTTACTCGTTTGGAAGAGATACCACTTTCTTTTTTTCCGGGTTTTGGCATTCCAAATCCATTTTTTGAAGTTGGCTCAAAATTTGTGTATTTGATTACACCATCAATTAAATAAGGTTTGAGTGTCACAGCGAAAGTACTCATGTTTGTGAAAATATAATCTTAGCTACTTATATACATTTCATGTTGCTGAATTTTTGGGATGTGTTTTTTTTACTGGTACAAGACACTCAAAAAACGTTTTTTTTCTACAATTATGGCGGTTCTGGCACACTTTAAAAAATATATTTTTCACACCTACAGTGAGAGTTTGTGTGGACAAGATTTCAGAAAATGAACATATGCATGCAGACTGAGAGAATTGTGGAGCATTACAATACACTTCACAAACAGCATCCGTTTGAGCACATAGATTTCTGGATTTCTTTGAAACTCTTGTTGCGCACAACAGACGACTGTATTGAGATTTTGTCACAGCTAAATAAAATAGTGTACACGCCAAAGACACTGCCACAAAAAAACTACAAGATTCGAAGCCCTCTGCACTTTGCAATCAAATGTGGCATCGAGTTTGACATTATCGAATTCATGGTTAAAGAGTGGGTGTGGGAACCATTGAGTTTGCTGGATTGCGACGGGAAAACGCCGCTCCACTATGCAGCAGTGCATACGACCGACGTGAGGACTGTGGAGTTGCTGGGTCGGTGGCACAGTGAGTGGTGTGTGACAAGAGACAGAATTGGGTATACGCCACTGCATTATGCAATAATGAGCAGCAGGAAAATTAACATTGTGCATGAAATGGCTAATTGCAATCCATTAGCAATACAAACTAAATCAGCTCATGTATTGTTGAAAAACAACAAGAATTTACCAAATCCAAAAGCCGGTGCGACTCCATTACATATGGCGATTCTAGCTAAGTCAGAGTTTCGTATTATTGAGTATCTGATGAATAAATTCAAAGATGCTGTGAATATTTCGAACAATAATTCGAACCTGCCAATACACGATGCAATTGAAATGAAGAGCACTAACCAAGTAATATCATTGCTTGCTTCTGGCAAGACTAAAGGTACCCAGATGTCACTACTTACAAACAACGCAATGAAAAAAATAGCTGTGCAACAAGCTCTTGAAGTAGGTCTGGATCTATACTCTTTGAAATTGTTGATATTTGAAACAAAATCGTGCATTTCTGAGATCTGTGCGAATGGTGCCAGTGCTTTTGAATCTAATTTACTATCAGAAATGATTGATTTCGATGAATCTAGTCTGGCCATGTACAAGAAAATCGATATGGTGATGTACATTATAAAATATGAGGTACAAGAAGATATTGTCGATTTGCTCTTGTCTGAATTCCCGAGTGACGGTTTCATCCGGAGCCAAGAAACGAAAAATACTCTGTTACATTTTGCAGCAGCCACAAAGGCTCCCCTTTCAATCATGAAAAAAATTCACAACTATGTTCCAGCTCATCAACAACGTGCTTGTGACTCAAACTTAAACTCTCCGCTCCACTATCTGCTTTACAACCGATATGTACCCAACATTTTGGACAATACAATTTTCCCGCAAATTAAAATGGACGCTCGATTCAATCCACAGCCCATGGATACGCGGAAAAAAAATGCTATCAGTTATCTCTTGCACGAAAGTGCAAACATGGATGTTGTAGAGTTTTTGGTGGAAAAATGGCCGGAGTGTGTTTCGATTCGAAACAACAATTCACAAACGCCATTGGATCTGGCTGTTGCTTCGTACTGTCAACTTGATGTGATAAAATTTATACATCGAAAAGACAAGACGCTCTTGCAACAAACTGGGTATAATGGAAATACCATACTCCATAACGTCTGCGCACGAGTGAGTATTCAACACATTATGCGAAAATACAATCGGAATACCAGTACTGGAATAGTTCTTGATATCAACAAAGAATCATTTTTTGAGACGCTGTGTTTTGACTCAAAAGATCGTACCGAAGCATTCATGTGGATTTTCTCGGCATGTGGATCCTTAGCGCGTAAAAAAAATATATACAATCAACTCCCGGTTCACATTGCTGCTGCGAATGGTGCTGAGTACGAGATCATGAAAAAACTAGTCAACAAGTATGGCAAGGAGTCTCTGGAAAGTTCAGATTCACATGGAATTACTCCTGTGCAGAGTATGCTGTTGTGGGAAATGGGTGCACTGCATACGAATGACAAGCTAATCAGACATCTCGTACAAGAGAAACTCATAAAACCTTTGCAGGTAATGCAATACATGAAGAACGTTATTTGGTTTGGTCAAATCGATACCGACAGGCTGTTTCTATGCAACATACTCTCCAGAAAAAAATTTACAAATGATATCATACAGCATATTCTGCCAATGATTTCCATGGAAGACTTGATGAATAAAAACACTGGTATCTGGACACTACTTGAAAATCTCAAAAATAACATTTTGGAACAGGAAGTTTCATCACACATTCGCGTGTATATCTCGTATTACAGCAATGTCTTGCAAACGATTTTCCCGGTATTGATAAACTCCCGTGAAGACAAAAATAAAAAGGCGCATCTCGAGAAATCTTACAGTATATGTTCCAAGCATTTTCAGGCTCTTTCATCAAAATTCGAAATCTCAGACGACACATTTCTGGGAATCAAAGCTTGTCTATCAAACATTTTGACACAAATTGAAAAACTCGACGACAAATCAAAAATGACGGAAATAGCAGATATGAATGCCAAGCACCTTATTGCCGAAGAAGAGCACGTTAAATCTGATCCGAATAACACGGCTCTTAAGAAGCGACAAAATCGGTCGAATCGAGGACTACACACAAAGCAGATAGTCAATGAATGCACGAATGACTTGCAGGAGCACGCTAAAAACACTCAACAAGAAATTGAAAATACCTTACAGAAAAAATACGACAGTCTTAAAAAACTGTATGACGAACTTGAAATACAAAACATTACTCTCGAACAACAGTGTCAACAAAACCTTTTAGAGAATAAAACTTTATTGTTGCAGAACAAGACTCTTCTAAACGAAAATGTTTTATTGCATTCCGAACAAAAAAAATCGAAACATCAACTCGAAACTACGCAGGAACAAAACTGTAAATTACAGCTAGAAATAAAACTACACGAAAGCCAAGAACACTTACAACATGCCACAGCCGAAGACACAGCTAAACAAAAAGATCAAGCTATCGACAATCCACATGAGTTGAGACATGTGGAAACTGTCATAACAGAACATGAGTGTATTTTCTGTGGAGAAAGGGCAATGTTATGTGGGCTGGGTATTCACACATGCAAAAAATGCATTGATATCCTGTATCTTTAAAACACATTTTTCAAAGTTTATTAGTAAATTTACAGCCGATTCATTTATTGTCTCTGAATTAAGACGACACATTGTTATTAGACGGTAACCAATGGTATATATAGTGTACGGGGTTAATTGCCATAACGGGTCTGTAAGTAAATTCATGTGATTGTGTACAAGTGAGTTTAATACAGTTTAAGAAGCCATGCCAATACGCAAAATCAAACATTTTTTTGTTTTTAGTGTTTTTGTCGGAGTCATTCATCTGGCTGTCTTGATAATGTTCGCAAAAAATAAAAAATCCGCAGCTGACGTTGAAAAATCTGGTCCTCTTCAAGATGAAAACACCATTGTGACTGCGGTTTTCGCATGTAATATAGGAGTGTATCACGGAATTAACCAAACTGCATGGGTGAAAAATATATTATCTCTACAGGATAGTATGATCATATACACTTCACCAGATTTGATGCGAATGATCCGTTTTTTGCGTTCACATGCGTCTCAAAAAACAGTCATTGTTTCAATGAATCTGAGTGATGTAGTCAATCTCACGAGGTATATTTCAACAGATAATGTAGCAGTAGAAGCACGACAATTACAGCTGTTTCGTATGCAGTTGAGTCGAACATTTTTTGTACAAAAGGCAATTCTCACCAACCCGTTCAACAGCCAAAATTTCATGTGGAGTGACAGTGATTGTTTCAGAGACAATAGTGTTGTTGATATTTTCAATAATTATGTCGGAAAGAAACTTATCTATCATGCGGAAATGATTCCTCAGTCTGCAATACTGATGATGTCGACATTTGTCAGTAAAACTCGAGAGCCGTACTTACTTGATAACGAAAAGTCGCACGCAGATAGTGTCATCATTGGTAGTGGAAAACAGATTGCTGCCCATTATACTACGTGGCCCTCTTTCCATCTTGAATTTCTCAAACAAATGGCAACATACAATCAAACTGTTTTGTGGGATGATTTCGAGTCGAGAATACTCCAAGAAACCTGTAACCAACAAAACGTATCATGTGTGTTCTGCACCCCAGATATGGTGCACGGGAATCCTCGCATTGGACTGCGAGAAATACTACATACAAGGGGATGCTACATGCTGTTATTCTGCACCATTTTTTTCCGAGATGCTCCGTTGCTTCTTTGGGTTCCTCATAAACAGACACAAGCGTATCATGTGAGCAACACTACAAACTATAAGGACAAAGTGCATGATGTTTGCATTGCGTTCTTGAGTTGCAAGCGACTTGAAAAGTTGAAGAAAACATACGAGGCTGTAACTTCTCTAATACGTTCGGAACCTACGCTCTCGTTCAAGATTGTGATAGCTGATAACGATTCCGGTGTGGAAACCACGCAGTGGATCAAGAACAAT
>Ga0105052_10004760_pt1 | contig 14730 bp, 13 predicted proteins | sample FRY03_FD_78094 | JGI IMG/M metagenome (GOLD analysis project Ga0105052, IMG submission 78094) | Freshwater microbial communities from Lake Fryxell liftoff mats and glacier meltwater in Antarctica - FRY-03 | ecosystem: Environmental > Aquatic > Freshwater > Ice > Glacier meltwater ... | reverse complement strand
TGCACGGCCTGCGCCGCGCGGAATGCCGCGGCCGCGCGGACGTGCTCCTCGGGCGGCTGGATCTCGAAGATGCCGCCGACCGCCGAGTGGCGACCTACTCCGGTGGCATGCGGCGCCGCCTGGACCTGGCCCTGTCGCTCGTACACGAGCCGGTCGTATTGTTTCTGGACGAGCCCACCACCGGCCTCGACCCGGTCTCCCGCGTCACCCTGTGGGAGGAGGTGCGCCGCCTGAACCGTGAGCACGGCACCACGGTGTTTCTCACCACCCAATATCTGGAGGAAGCCGACCAACTGGCTGATCGCGTGGCCATCATTGATGGTGGTCGCATCGTGGCCGACGGCAGCCCCGCGGAACTGAAGGCCCAGATCGGCTTCCCCATGCTGTCCGTCGTGGCTGCCGACGGATCCACGGCCGACGACGTGCGCCGCGTGCTGGCGGGCTTCGGCGAGATCGTGCCCGGCGGGCGCGAGGGTGGCGCATCCGTACGCTTTCCCGGTGGGTCGGCGGCAATGGCCGATGCCGTTCGTGCGCTCGACATCGCAGGGGTCCGGTTCGCCGAGATTGACCTCGCCGAGCCCACCCTCGACGACGTGTTCCTCGCGAGCACCGGCCGCCACCTCGAGGGCGGGGACGACGCCGCGGCATGAGTCACACCGCCCTCGCCACGCGACAGACGGCCGCCCTCGCTTGGCGATCGATCATCACCACCATGCGCCTGCCGCAGGCTTGGTTCCCGGCGCTTTTTTTCCCGCTCGTGCTCATGGCCATTTTTACGGCCTCATTTGGCGGGGCGCCGGGCAACATCCCCGGGTTCCCACCGGTGCGCGGGTTCCTCGACTTCGCGGTCTGCGGGGCCATCATCCAGGGCGTGCTCATCGCTGGCACCAGCGCCGGAGCTGCGTTCGCCACCGACATCGAAAACGGCTTCTTCGACCGACTGGTGGCCTCCCCCACCTCACGCGTCGCAATCCTCACCGGCCGACTCGGCGCATCCATTGCGCTGGGGGTCGCGATGGCACTGCTCTTCATCGGGATCGCCGCCATGTTTGGCGCACAGGTGGACGGCGGGGTGATGGGGATCATCGTGGTGGTCATCATCGCGGCGCTGTTTGCGGCCGCCGTTGGCGGCTTGGGTGTGTACCTGGCCATCCGCACCGGATCCAGTGAGGCCGTGCAGGGGACGTTCCCCCTGTTCTTCGCGCTGCTTTTTTTCTCGTCGGCGTTCTTCCCGCTGGACACCATGGTGGGCTGGTACCACACGGTCGCCGCCGCCAACCCCATCACCTATCTGGTGGAGGCCATGCGCGACGAGGTCATCGGCGGGGCCACCGTGGGGACGGCCCTCAGCGGAATCGGCATCGCCCTCGGGCTGGCCTGCATCACCGTGGGCGCATCGGCCGTTACCCTGCGTCGTAGCCTGCGGGTGGGCTCATGATGAAGGGCCTCGCCGTGAGCTTTGGCCTCGCCGGACGCAACCTGCTGCTGGTGCGCAGGGTGCCATCGGTCTTCATCCCGTCGTTGGTGATGCCGCTTTTCATCCTCATCGCCACAGCCGGTGCATTCCACGGCATTGGCGCCCTGCCGCAGTTCGCCGGTGCCTCGTACCTCGCATTCACCATCCCGATGGCGGCAACCATGGGCGCCGGCTTCGCGGGCATCAACTCGGGCATGACGCTGGCACGCGATTTGGAAGGCGGCTTCTTTGACCGGCTTCAGGCGAGCCCTGCACCCCGGATGGCGCTGATTGCCGGACCGATGTTCGCGGCCCTCGTACGCAGCGTGTTCACCACGACCGTGGTGCTCATCGCCGGAATGATCGGCGGAGTGTGGCTCCCCGGCCTGTGGGCAACGCTCATCATCTACGCCTTCGCGCTCTTGTTCGGCGCCGCGGCATCGTGCTGGGCCATCGGCGTGGCGCTCAGGACGCGCACCATTCAGGCCACCCCCATCATGCAGTTGGTGGTCTTCCTCTCCGTCTTCATGTCCGTGGCGTACGTGCCCGTGGACGCCCTGCACGGGTGGCTCGGCCACGTGGCCACCTACAACCCGGTCACATACATCCTGACCGCCTCACGGGCAGCGGAACTCACCGGGTCCGTCATCTGGAGCGAGACCTGGCCCGGGGTTGTGGCTGGCGGCGCCCTGCTCCTCGCGCTCGCGGCCTGGGCGCTCGTGCCACTGAAGCACCTCGCGCGACGCTAGCGTCGCGCGCGTCCAGCACCGCGAGTGGGGCCATGTCGGCGGGAATGCCGCTTCCAAACGTCCGGACCGACCACGACCGCAAGAGCGGATACCGGCGGTCTGTAGCGTTGCCAGTCGTCACCGACGCCCACACTGAACATGGAGACCGCATGTCGTCGTCGCTCTTCCCGCCCCAGATGGTCGTACGCAGCCGGATGCTCTACTTGACTTGGGTTCCCGAGGACACCGACGCCGTACGCGGCCTCGTCCCGGCCGAGCTGGAGCTCTCCGACAACGCCCAGTGCTTCATCAACCAGTATGTGGTGGATTCGGCCGATCACACGTCCGAGTTCGAGCCCTACTCGCTCACCTACGCGGGACTGGACGTGAAGGGTCAGGACTCGCCGCAGGGCATCTCCGGGCGCTGGTGGACCCACTACATCAACTCGAATGCCGACATGACGGAGTACGCGGCTGAGCGTGGCGTACCCGCGCAGGCGGGCGGCGAGACCGTGCTTGAGGTGAAGGACGGCGTGTTGACGGCCACCACCTCGCAGAACGGCACGCCGCTCATCCGCACGACCGCCACGGTCGGGGATGACATTGCCGCCATCGGCCGGGGGCAGCTGAGCTACCTCACCAAGGTCGATGGCCAGCTCACCCGCGGCCTGTATCCGTTCGTGGCCTCGCTCGCCGCTGACTGGCAGGTGACGAACATGGAGTTCCTCGACCCCTCACACCCCATCTACGCGCTGCGCCCGGCGAGCCCGCTCGAGGTGACGTGGGGCTTCTATTCGAATGACGCCGCGTTCTGCTACCCGGGTGGCGAAGGCCCCGTCCAGGCCTAGCTCGCACGCCGACAGAGGTTCCGATCAGCCGAGTGCGTTCGGAACCTCTGTCGGCAACCCGGTGAGTGGTGCTACCAGGGCATGAGTTACGAACCCGCCCGGGCGCCGCACGCTCACCCTGCGTCGGTTGCGCGGGCCACAATCGCCAGCGTGATGCTCACCATCTGGTCAATGTCCACGATGCGGATGCGCTCGTTCGGTGTGTGCACCGCCTTCATCGCGTTGCACAGGTTGACCGAGGGGAACCCGTTGACCAAGAGCGCATTGACGTCCGACCCGCCGCCGGAGGCCACAAATCGCGGCAGAAGACCACAGTCCTCAAGCGCAACCCGTGCCATCTGTACCTGAGCGGCATCCTCGTCAAGCGCGTACCCGGTGAAGTGGTGCTCCACGCGCACCTCCACGTCGCACTCGCACTCGGTTCCCGCCCACGTGAGGGCGTCCACCATGGCGGTCAACTGACGGTCGAGCGCATCGGGATCACGCGATCGGCACTCACCCGTCACGCTGCACACCTCGGCCACCACGTTGTCGGCCGACCCGCCGTGCACCGTGCCCACGTTGGCGGTGGTCATCTCGTTAATGCGGCCGAGGGGCATGGCTGCGATGGCCCGCGACGCAGCCACGACCGCGCTCCTGCCGAGTTCCGGCTGGATACCCGCATGGGCCGCCACACCGCGGAAGGTTGCCTCAATCTGCTTGTGGGTGGGTGCCGACGTGACGATTCCCCCGAGCTCGCCGGTGTGGTCGTACACGAACCCAAACCGCGCGTGCAGCACCGACGGGTCGAAGTAGGCCGCGCCCTTAAGGCCCACCTCCTCGCACGGGGTGAACACCAACTCGATACCGGCGTGCGGGATGCCATCGCGCACGATGCAGTCAATGGCGTGCAGCATGACGGCCACCGCGGCCTTGTCATCGCCGCCAAGAATCCCCTCATTGCGGTTGGTGAGCCACTCCCCCTCCTGCACCACCTGAATGGGCGCAAGCAGGGGCACCGTGTCGAGATGGGCGCAGAACATGATGGGCGTGCCGGTGGCCGTGGGCGGGAAACGCCCGATGATGTTGTTGCACCCTGCTGCAGCCACCATGGTGGCTGCGTCGTCCTGTGTGACCTGTGCACCCATGCGCTCGAGCTCGCGGATGACGACCTCTGCAATGGCGTGCTCCGCGCCCGACGGCGAGGCGATCTCACACAGACGGACAAAGAGCGTGCACGCCTCGCTGAGATTTGCGGTCACGCCGCGTGCACGGATTCCGCCTCACCCTCGCCGCCAACGACGGCTGCTCTGCGGACGGCAGCGCCGATGAATGCGGCGAAGAGCGGCTGCGGCCGGGTGGGCCGGCTCTTGAACTCGGGGTGGTACTGGCTGGCCACGAAGAACGGGTGATCGGGCAACTCGATGCACTCCACCAGACGTCCGTCGGGCGATCGGCCGCATGCAACGAGCCCGGCGGCCTCCAGCCGCGGGCGCAGCACGGGGTTCACCTCGTACCGGTGGCGGTGACGCTCCTGGATGCTGTCAACGTCGCCGTACAGACCACGGACGAGCGTGCCCTCGACCAGCGACACGGGGTCGGCGCCCAGGCGCATGGTGCCCCCCCGCTCCTCGATCTGACGCTGCTCGGGGAGCAGGTCAATGACCGGGAAGGGTGTCGCCAGGTCGAACTCGGTGGAGTTGGCGCCGTCCATGCCGCACACGTTTCGCGCGAACTCGATGACCGCAACCTGCATGCCGAGGCAGATTCCGAGGTACGGCACGCCCTCCTCGCGCGCAATGCGGGCGGCCTCGATCTTGCCCTCCACGCCGCGCCCGCCAAACCCACCGGGAACCAGCACCCCGTCGGCAGCGCGCACACGGTCGGCCAGATCCTCGGCGTCGGCATCCACCCAGTCAATCTCCGCCACCACGCCGTGCAGAAGACCCGCGTGTTTGAGGGCCTCGTACACCGAAAGGTACGCGTCATGTAACTGCACGTACTTCCCCACGAGGGCGATCCGCACGATGCCGCTGGCGGCCTGCAGGCGATCAACCAGCGCGCGCCAGTCATCCAGCTCGAGCGGCCCCGAGATGTCCAGACCGATCCGCTCGGCCACAACGCGATCGAGTCCCTCCTCCTCCATCATGAGCGGCACCATGTAGATGTCGGCCGCGTCCACGGCCGAGATGACGGCCTTGGCCGGAATACCGCCGTACAGCGCGATCTTGTCCCGCACCTCGGGCCCCAGCGGGCGGTCAGAGCGCAGCACCAACACGTCGGGCTCGATACCGATTCGCCGAAGTTCGTTGACGGAGTGCTGGGTGGTCTTGGTCTTCAACTCGCCCGCGACCCCAAGGTACGGCACGAGCGTGACGTGCACGAAGGCCACGCGATCCCGGCCCTCCTCATTGCGCATCTGGCGAATGGCCTCGAGGAATGGCAGCGACTCGATGTCGCCCACCGTGCCGCCGATCTCGACGATCACGACGTCGGCATTGCTCGACGTGGCCACCTGGCGGATGCGGTCCTTGATCTCGTTCGTGATGTGGGGAATCACCTGCACGGTGGCCCCGAGGAAGTCGCCGCGGCGCTCCCGCCGGATGACCGCGTTATAGACGCTGCCCGTGGTGATGTTCGACGTGCGCGTCAGCGACTCATCGGTGAAGCGCTCGTAGTGCCCCAGATCGAGGTCCGTCTCGGCCCCATCTTCGGTGACGAACACCTCGCCGTGCTGAAACGGGCTCATGGTCCCGGGGTCCACGTTCAGGTAAGGGTCGCATTTCTGCAGCGCCACCTTGAACCCACGGGCCTTCAGCAGGGTCCCGAGAGACGCTGCCGTGATGCCCTTGCCCAGCCCCGATACCACGCCCCCCGTGACGAAGACGTAGCGCTCACCATGCTCACCCACTGGACTGGCCTCCCGGACGTTCCTCACACCGTACGGGAGGTGAGCATACGCCTCGGTGCGGGGGCTGCCCGTTCACCGGCCCCGGCGGGCCAGCACCTCGCCGGCGTGTGCCCGAGCAGCCTCGTCGTCGGGCGATGCACCGAGCATGCGGCACATCTCGGCAACCAGATCATCGCCCTCGACGGGCTCGATGGTGGTGACCGCCCGGCCATCGTCGGTCACGCCCTTCACCAGTCGGTAGTGGCGATCGGCGGCGGCGGCCACCTGCGGCAGATGGGTGATAACCATCACTTGGCGGCCCATCGCAAGCGCTGCGAGGCGATCCCCCACGATGCCCGCGGTCACACCGCCAATGCCCGCGTCCACCTCGTCGAAGATCCAGGCCACACCGGGCTCGGCGGCGGCGGCCACCGAGTGCAGGGCCAGCAGCACGCGCGACAACTCACCTCCGGATGCCGCATCAGCCAGAGGGGCCTCCGGCAGCCCCGGGTTCGCCCGCATCATCAGCGAGACACGGTCCGCCGGCACCTCCGCGTCATCCCTGATCACCTCAACCCGCAGTGCGGCTCCAGACATCGCCAGGTCCTGCAACTCGGCCTCCACGGCCGCAGCCAGTCGCGGTGCCGCCTCCGCCCTGGCAGCGTGCAGCGCATCCGCGAGTGCCCGCGCCTCGGTCACCAACGCGTCACGCTCCGCCTGCAGCACGTCGTCACCCGACTGCCCGCCGGCCAAGGCATCAAGCGCAGCACGCGCCTCTGTCGACCGCGTGATGACCACATCCGTGCCCGGGCCGTACCGACGCGCCAGCGTGGAGTACCCCTCAAGCCGCCCCTCCACCCACTCCAGCCGGCCGGGCTGGGCCTCCAGATCTGCTGCGTAGCGCCGCATCCCAATCAGCGCCTCCTGCAGCGCGACTGCTGCTGCGGTCAGGTCTCCGAGCACCTCACTCAGCGTGGGGTCCAGCTCGCTCGCCCGCTCGATGGCCCTGACCGCGCGGCCGGTGGCATCAACCGCACCGTGCTCGTCGCCGTCCAGCAGGTTGAGGGTCGTGGCCGCAGCCTCGGCCAGAGCCTCCACGTGTGCCAGACGCGCGCGCTCGGTGCGCAGCGCGGCCTCCTCGGCAAGGTCAGGCCCCACGGCATCCACATCGGCCACCAGCTGCTCGAGGGCCTCGCGCTCGCGTACCGCCCGCTCGCGCCCCGCGCGTGCGTGCGCCACCGCCCCGGTCAGCACGACCAGACGTCGGCGCATCCCCGCCAGACGGCGCGAATCAGTGGCCACACAGCCACCCGCGAATGCGTCGAGGATCGCCATCTGCGCGACCGGCCCCACCAGGCGGCGCTGGTCGTGCTGGCCCGACAACCTCACGAGCCCACCGATGAACGCGGCAACGGCATCGCGCGATGCCACCTGACCATCTACCAGCGCGCGCGCCCGGCCCGTGGCGGGCACACGCCGGGCCACGACCACCTCTGAGTCGTCCTCCGCCAGTTCACGCACCTGCAGTGCGGGATCATCGGGGTCAAGGGCGTCCCAGAACCCCGGGGGTACCACGATCGTTGCCTGCACAAGCGCGAACTTCGCGCCTGGGCGAACCGCCTTCTGATCAACCGGCGCACCGGCGAGCAGGCCGAGGGCGGTGGCCACCACCGTCTTGCCTGCGCCGGTCTCGCCCGTGATGGCCGTGAGCCCCGCACTGGGCTCGATATGCGCGCGCTCGATCACGACTAAGTCGCGGATCTCGATCTCGCGGATCACGTGCGCCCGAACTTCTCCCGGTACCGGCGAAAGAACGACGACTCGGGGAAGATCGCCAGATGCACTTCCTGACCCCCCAGCCCCACGGTCACCGACCGCCCGGGTGGAAGCTCGCCAATGCGCACCCCATCGGCGAGCACGTCGCACGGCGCCACCACCGCGCTGTTGGTGACCGTCAAAGACTCCTCGGGCGCCAAAATGAGCGGCCGGGTGTCCAGATGGTGGGCGGCGATGAATGAGATGACAAAGCACCGCGCGCGCCACGACACCGTTGGCCCGCCGGCCGCGAGGTTGTAGGCGGTTGATCCCACCGGTGTGGAGCAGATGAGCCCGTCGCAGCGGACGGTGGCCACCGGCTCACCATCCACTGAATACGACAGATCGGCCAGCCGCGATTCGCCTCCCCGAAGCAGTGCCAGATCGTTGACGGCATCAATCGTGCCGCCGGGCCACTGCGCGCGAAGGGACGGCAGACCAAGCGTGATGTACTCGCCGTTGAGCGCGCGGGTGACGCCGCGCTTTAAGTCGGCCTGCTCGATGCTGGCGAGGAATCCTACGCGCCCGAAGTTGACGCCCACGACCGGTGCCCCGGTCGTGGCCTCCACCGACAGGGCCCGAAGGATGCTGCCGTCCCCGCCCAGCACCAACACCAGATCTACCCCGCCCGGCCGCAGTTCCGCACCGGTCACCATCTGGCGCACCGCGAGCGGTGGGTGCTTCGCCTGTTCCTCGGCCGTGGCCAGCACCTCCACGCCGTGGGCGTCGAGAATGGCCAGAACGGTGGGCATGACCCCGGCCGTCACCTCGGCGGCACCGTGGGTGAGCACAAGCACGCGCTCGGCGCGGGTGCCAGCCACCTCGCTGATGGGGCGGTCCGCCTGCATCAGGCGACCCCCGCCATGACTGCGGCATCCACCGCGGCGGCGACATCAATGACCGGGTCAGGCCGCGCCGGCCCGTCTGCGAGCAGGAAGATCTCGCGGTTGCCCTTCGGACCGGGCGTGCCGCTGTCCGCCACACCGGCCACATGCGCGCCGGTGGCACGCATCGCGTCGGCAACCCGCATCACGGCGCCATGGCGCAGCGCGGGGTCGCGCACCACCCCGCCCGTGCCCACGTTCTGTTTCCCCACCTCGAACTGCGGCTTGACCATCACGAGCGCACGGTAGGCCGGGTCGAGGCACGCCGCCACCGCGGGCCACACGAGCGACGACGAGATGAACGACACATCCATCACCGCAAGGTCCGGAATACGGGGCAGCATTGATGGCTTGAGGGTGCGCGCATTGGTGCGGTCGAGCACGTCCACCCGCGGGTCCTGGCGAATGCCCCACGCGAGTTGGCCGTAGCCGACGTCCACCGCAATGACGCCCGCGGCACCCCGCTGCAGCAGCACATCGGTGAACCCACCGGTGGAGGCCCCCACGTCAATCGCCTGCGCACCCGTCACATCAACGCCCAGGGTGTCAAGCGCCTGCGCGAGCTTCAAGCCCCCACGTGAGGCGTAGTCCGGGCCGGAGTCGGCCTCGATCACGGCATCGTCGCCTACTTGCGATCCCGGCTTGACCGCCGCGCTGCCGTCTACCCGCACGCGACCGGCCATCACCGCCGCGTGTGCGCGTGTGCGCGTGGGGAACATGCCGCGCTCAACGAGCGCCGCGTCCAGTCGCTGACGGGCCACGCGGGGCATGCTAGCGAGCCGCGCGTTCCCCCACCACGGTCACCATCGCGCCACGATGCGCGTCAGCCGACGGCGCGGTCGCGCAGGAAGTCGAGGGCAACAGCGGCCGTGGCGGCAGGCGTCACACCGGCGTCCGCCAGCAGCAGGTCGCGCCTGCCGTGCTGGATGAACCGATCAGGAATGCCGATGCATTCGATGCGTGCGGGCGATCCCGGCAGGGCCTCCCTCACCGCGCTGCCGAACCCACCCTGCAGCGCGTGGTCCTCGATGGTCACCAGTAGCTCATGACTTTCGGCGAGCGCGGAGAGCAACTCCACATCAAGCGGCTTGACGAAGCGTGCGTTCACCACGGTGGGCGAAATGCCGAGCGACTGCGACACGATTTCGGCGGCTTCACGTGCCACCTGGACGCCATATCCGTAACCCACCAAGGCCACGCGCGACCCCTCGGTCAGGATCTCGGCCTTCCCCAGCGGCAGCACCTCGGGCCGCTCGGGCAGCACCGCGCCCACCCCGTTGCCGCGCGGATACCGCAGCGCCGAGGGGCCGTCGAGCCGTAGCGCGGTGTGCAGCATGTGCACCAGCTCGGCCTCGTCCTTTGGCGCCATCAGCACCATGCCCGGAATCGGCCTGAGATAGGCGATGTCGAGCATGCCGTGGTGCGTGGGGCCGTCGTCGCCCACCAGGCCACCGCGGTCAATCGCGAACACCACGGGGAGTCCCTGTAAGGCAACGTCGTGAATAATCGGGTCGAACGCGCGCTGCAAAAACGTGGAGTAAATGGCGCATACGGGGCGGTACCCCGCAATCGCGAGGCCGGCAGCAAACACCACGCCGTGCTGCTCGGCGATGCCCACGTCGTACATGCGCTCGGGAAACCGTTCCCGCATCAGGTCGGTGCCAGTGCCCTTGGGCATGGCGGCGGTGATGGCCACCACGCGCGGGTCTTTCTCGGCCTCGTCCACCAGTGCCCGTCCGAACACCGCGGTGTACGACGGCGGGCCGGGCTGTGACGGGCTCGATGCACGCCCACTCGCCACCGCGAATGGCCCCGAGCCATGCATGGCCTCGCCATCCGACTCGGCCGGGTCGTATCCGCGCCCCTTCTGCGTGTGCACATGCAGCAGCACCGGCCGCTCGAGGTCGGCGGTGCGCTTCAGGGCCCCGCGCACTGCATGGATGTCATGGCCGTCAATCGGGCCCAGATATGCAAAGCCGAGGGCCTCGAACAATTGCCCGGGGACGAACAGTGCCTTCGTGGCGTTCGACAGCGACTCGCCTATGTGCCCCATGCCCGGCACGTGTTTCAGCCCGCGCTCCAGTTCGGACCGCACGCGTGACAACGTGGGGTCGAGCCGCGCGCGCTGCAGAAGGCCCGCGAGTGCCCCCACGTTCTCGGCGATGCTCATGCCGTTGTCGTTCAATACCACGGTGAGCGGCGACTGCAGGTGCCCTGCCTGATTGAGGCCCTCGTAGGCCATGCCGGCGGTCATCGCGCCATCGCCGATCACCGCCACGATGCGCCGATCTGTGCGACCGCTCACCCGCATGGCCTCGGCAAGGCCGACGGCATACGAGATACTCGTGCCCGCATGGCCGGCACCCATGATGTCGTGCTCGCTCTCCTCACGGCACAAGAAGCCGGAGAGGCCCCCGTACTGCCGCAGGGTGCCGAACTCGTGGAGGCGTCCGGTGAGCAACTTGTGGCCGTAGGCCTGGTGCCCCACGTCCCACAAGATGCGGTCGCGTGGTGATTCCAATTCAGCGTGCAGCGCGATGGTCAACTCGATGGTGCCGAGGCTGGAGCCCAGGTGGCCGCCCGTCTGCGACACCGTGGCAATGATGGCCGCACGCATCTCCTCGCCCAGCGCCGCGAGCGCGGCGTCATCCATCTCGTGGAGCAGCGCGGGCCCGTCGAGGCCGGCGAGGATGGGATATTGAACGGCGAGGTCGGTCACTCGCTCATCCTAGAGGGCGGATCACGTTGCCCACGTCCGGTGCGGGCCGCTGGCGACGCGCTGGTGGAGAATTGGATGATGGCCATTGACCCCGACCTCATCCGTGCCCTGCACCTGACGACCGAGGATCACGATGGCGCCACGCGGGATACTGCGGCCGCGCACCATGTGTTCCAGACCTCCACCGTGCAGGCACTGCTCGACAGCCGGTACGAGGGCGATCTGACCATCGCTGAACTGCTGGCCCATGGCGATCTTGGCCTGGGCACGCTCGACAGCCTGGACGGCGAACTGATCGTCGCCGACGGGGCCGCGTACGTCGCTCGCGTGGATGGCAGTGTCGTCGCGGTAGATGGCACGGCGCGCACCCCGTTCGCGGTCGTCACCCCGTTCGCGCCCGGCCCGCCGACCCCCGTGTGTGGGCTCGACAACGCGGCACTCCTCGCCGAGATGGACCGGCAGTGCCCCACCACGGTGGCCGCCGTGCGTGTGCGCGGGTACTTCACCCGGCTGCGCGTGCGCAGTGTGCCCAAACAACAGCCCCCGTATCCCCCGCTCGACCGCGTGGTGAACGACCAGGTCGAGTGGGAGATCGGCCCGGTGGACGCGGTGCTCGTGGGCTTCCGGTTCCCGACCGTGGCCGCGGGCATGGAGGTACCGGGGTGGCACCTGCATGCCCTCGCTGACGACCACGCATCGGGCGGCCACGTGCTCATCGCCGACATCGCCCACGGCACCGTCGAGGTGGACGGCACCGTCGAGGTGCACGTCGAACTGCCACCGGGGGTGGACATCGTGGCGGCTGACACGCGCACCGCGGCGGCGATTCACCGCGTGGAGACCGCCACCACCGACGGCTCGGGGCACTAGCCGGCGGTTGGCTTCACCGGGGTCTCGCCCCGCGCCTCGGCCTCGGCCTCGGCGACGGCCCGCGGGATCATCTCGGCCACGGCGGCTGACAGATCAGATGCCTGCTGCGCCAACTCCTCAACGCCGGCGCCCGAACGAGCGACGACCTCGCGGATGCATACGGCCAGATACTCGAGGCGCGCGGTTGCGCGCTCCAGATCCTCGCGGACGGTCATGCCGCGGCCTCGTCACGATCACGGGCGATGCGGCCCAGCACACCGTTGACAAACGCGGGTGCCTCGGCCGCGCACCACTTCTTGCTCATTTCCACGGCCTCATCAATCGCCACGGGCGCCGGCACCTCGCCCGCCCCGATCTCGTACGCGGCCACACGGATGATGTTGCGCTCGAGCGGCGCCATGCGATCAACCGTCCAGCCCTTTGCGGACACGGTGATGCGCTCGTCCAGCGCCGCCAAGTCGGCATCAACGGCCGCCACGAGCGCCTCGCTGAACGGGTCGCCTGCGTAGTCCCCCGAGCGGCCACCGTTCTCCTTGAGTTCGGCCAGCGGCAGACCGGTTACATCGCGCTGATACAGCAGCACGACAGCCTGCCGACGGGCCTCCCGACGCGACACCGGCTTGGTCATGAGACGCCGCTGCCGAGCGACGGCAGCGCGTCGGCGTGGTCCACCAGATACGAGGTGGTGTACGAGCCAGAGCCGAAGACCGGCTCGCGCGAGATCTCGCGCAGCAACGGCAGCGTGGTGGGCAGGCCGGTGACCACGCTCTCGTCAAGCGCACGCCGCATGCGCGCAACGGCACGGGCGCGATCGGGTGCCCACACGCACAACTTGGCCAGCAGGGAGTCGTAGTACGGCGGCACGTAGCCGCCGGAGCGGCAGTACGTGTCCACGCGCACGCCGGGCCCGGCAGCAAGGCGGAACTCATCCAGACGGCCGGCGGCCGGTCGGAAGTCGAATGCCGGATCCTCGGCATTGATGCGGCACTCGATGGCGTGCCCATTGGTCTGCACGCGACCGGTGCGGCTGAGCAGCTGACCATCGGCGACACGCAACTGCTCGGCCACGATGTCGAGTCCGCTCACCAGCTCGGTGACCGGGTGCTCCACTTGCAGTCGGGCGTTCAGTTCGAGGAAGTAGAAGTCGCCGTTGGCGTCCACGAGGAACTCGAGGGTGCCAGCGCTCTTGTAGTTCCAAGCGCGACACGCATTCTCGGCGGCCTCGTGCAGCCCCTCACGGGTGTGATCACGCAGATTCGGTGCCGGTCCCTCCTCAACCAGCTTCTGGTGCCGACGCTGGATCGAGCACTCGCGGTCGCCGCAGATGAGCACGCCACCGAGCCCATCGGCCAGCACCTGCACCTCGACGTGACGGGCGCCCTCCAGCAACTTCTCCACGTACATCGAGCCGTCGCCGAATGCGGCAAGGGCCTCCTGCGAGGCAGTCTCAAATGCGCGCTCCAACCCATCCGCGCTGTCCACGCGACGCATGCCGCGTCCGCCACCACCGGCGGATGCCTTCAGCAAGATCGGAAAGCCCGCAGCCTCAGCTGCCGCGCGGGCGGTCGCCACATCGGTAACCCCCCCGTCGGAGCCGCCGAGAACCGGGAGCCCGGCCTCGACCGCGGCCTCCTTCGCCCGGATCTTGTCGCCCATGCGCGCCATCACCTCGGGCGCCGGACCGACGAAGCGGATGCCGTTGCGCGCGCACTCGGTGGCGAACTCGGCATTCTCGGCGAGGAACCCGTAGCCCGGATGCACGGCATCGCAGCCGGTCACCTCGGCAGCGCCGATCACGTTCTGCACGTTCAGATACGAGTCACGCGCCGGTGGCGGGCCGATGCAGACGGCCTCATCGGCCATCTCGACGGCCAGTGAATTGGCATCGGCCGTGGAGTACACGGCCACAGTCGGGATACCGAGTTCGCGCGCGGTCCTAATAACCCGCACGGCGATCTCGCCCCGGTTGGCGATGAGCAGCTTCACGGTGCCAGGACGAACAGCGTCTGGCCGAACTCGACGGGGTCGAGGTTCGCGACATTGATCTCACGCACGGTGCCGGCCCGGTCGGCGGTGATCTCGTTGAAGATCTTCATCGCCTCGATGATGCACAGAGTCTGCCCCTGCACCACGCGGTCGCCGACCGCCACGAACGGACCAGAGTCTGGGTTGGGGGCCTCATAGAAGGTGCCCACCATCGGGCTCACCACACGGTGGCCGTCATCAGCCTGCACCACGGGGTCGGTTGCGGCGGTACCCGCGGGTGCCGCCGGCCGCACGGTCACCCGTGCGCCGCCGATCTCCACGCTCACCTCAGACTTCCCGGAAGCCTCCACCACCTGAATGAGGGTCTCGAGTAGACCACGGTCAATGCCATGTGCCGCCTCCCCCGCCTCTTCCGAGGCCAGCGACCGGCGGCGGTCGAGCAGGCGCTTTCCCGACTCGGGGAACAGCGCCAGCATGATGGCGTCCTCCTCCGACACATCCGAGGGCGCAGCCGCGATGACCGCGTCGAGGTCAGGTACCTCGCGGTTGTCGGCC
>Ga0105052_10004741_pt1 | contig 14776 bp, 16 predicted proteins | sample FRY03_FD_78094 | JGI IMG/M metagenome (GOLD analysis project Ga0105052, IMG submission 78094) | Freshwater microbial communities from Lake Fryxell liftoff mats and glacier meltwater in Antarctica - FRY-03 | ecosystem: Environmental > Aquatic > Freshwater > Ice > Glacier meltwater ... | reverse complement strand
TAAACTTTCATTCACCCCCGATTCCACTTTTAAAATGTCCGTTGATTTACTTGTAGTTAAATGATCAACTAAGAATTTTTTGGCAATTACCTTTTCAGAAATATTACCTAATTTATCCTCCGTTGAGAGTCTATCTAAAGATTCATACAATTTATTCGATTCGACATTAGTATCAATCAACGATTCATTCATTTGATTAAGAACTTCTCTCACCTCATTATGTCTCTCTTTTAAAACTTTTGTTAATTCTTCCACATATAATTGTGCCGTTTCCCTATCGTCAAATGTCTTCATTTCCAATTCTTCATAAAGAGCATACATTTCTTTTAAAATGTCATTCCCCATTATTGGTTTGAAGTGTACCTTCATGTTATTTTTAAATTCACCCTTACCATAAGAGTTAGATAGTTTGTTTAGAACTTTGTTTTTTATATGTCCAAATGTTGCCATAATTAGTCTTTTATAATGTCATTAATTTTATTCTCTATCTCATAAATATTGCGTTGGGCCTTATCAATGTCAAAAAGATCATCAAAATCTTTTGTTTCATCACCTAACATACCTAATATTTTGGATTTTTTACTTTCCGATAAAGTGATTTTCTTAGATTTCTCTTCCTCACTTAGTGGTTCATCATCCATTGGAGGTGCATCTGCACCCATAGGATCATCACCCATATCACCACCTTCGTCGGGAGACATTGAATCGTCCATAGCCTGTCTATCCTTTTCAGGAATACCATATTTCTTATCTACCTCATCAAACACACCAGTTCTCTTGATAATGTTTTGTGTAATACCTAATTCAGCACCAAGAGCCCTTTCAAGTCTCTGTTGTTGTAAATCAAGTACAATGTCATTATCACTCATACCAAGAATATTCTTCTTAGCCCATGTATGTGACACTGGTTGGATACCAACTTGAGATTGGTCAGACGTAGCGTCTTTATATAATGTAACCTTTTCTTTCCACTGTTCGATCTTTAATAGATCTGATTGTGCGGATGGATTGGTTAATGATAGTGTAAAATTAGTGAGTTCATCTTCTAAACCTAAAAGATATAAATGAACTAATGCAATTTTATTTAATTCTTGAATAAGTGACTTCTGTATTCTATTAATGGTCCTCGCGAAACGAATATCCATTAATGCTAATGTTTTACCATCACCAACAATCTCCTCAAACCCTAAGAACGCCTTCGGTATTCTAAGTGCCGCCAATAACTTCTTTTGAATGTATTCAATATCCGCAATTTCACCTAAGTTCTGTGCCCCAGGTAATGTTTCAATTGGGTTGGTTTGTGATGGATCACGTACGGGTATGAAGTAATCTTGATCTACCGCCATTTGGTTGTATCTCATATCAACTTGTCCATTCGCGGGGTCAACCACTTGATCTCTTTTGAATTTGTTTGCAACACGTTGTACATACGCTTCAATATCCTTATCGTCCATGTTACCCACGAACACTTTAAAAACTCTTCTTTCGGGAGCTCTTGAAGTTCTATATATTAACATCGCATCTTCCGCAAGAAGTAATTGTTTCCAAATACGTCTTACCTTATCTAACATTGATGTTCCATAAGGTAACTTTCTATCATCACCCAATAATCTAAAGTGTGCAACTTCCCATGCTTGGAATTCCATATCCTTATTTTTCCATGCAAATCGTAATTCACGAGTTTTCATGTTTAAAGGAGTCTCAGCCTTGTGTACGTGAGACGCAGCACCTTCATGTCTTTCAATTTCAATGTTAGGTAACTGTTGACACCCAACAATTCCTTTTGATGGGTCAATTTTTAAATATACAAAGTTGTCACCATATTTGGCAACCCCTCTACACCACATTTGTAAGTTTGTGTTAATATCAAGTACGTTTTTGAATAAGTCTTCTAAAATGTTACTTACTCTTTTTGATTCTGAATATATCGTTAGGATTTCTCCTTTTTCTGAAAGGGTTGTTGACTCTTCAGAATAGATATCTAAAGATGCTGATATCTCAGGTGTGAACTCCATTGATTCGTAATCATAATATGCCGCCAATCTATTTGGTTCATAATAAACCGATTGATTATATAGTGATTGGTCCATCTTGGCCCACTTGTCGGCAACGTATGTCGATTGTTTTGCTTGGAGTAACTCTCTTTCGTAGTCCTCTTTACTGTTTGTTTTTAACAGAGTATCTTTGTCGAAACGATATTGCGGTGGATTAGGGACATCATTCTGAAATCCGAACACCTTTGTTAACCTTTGATAAACTGTTAAGTTTTTGTTTGCCATATTAATAAATATTATACTTTATAATATAAGGAAAATAAATGAATAAATAAAGTTATCTTGATCTATATGTATTTTTACCGAATAACCAATTATGTTCCATGTACTGTTCCTTACTCGCATCTTTCTGACCTATTGGGTATGGTCCCGGATCCGTACTCATTGACCCAATCGCGTCAAACGCAGTACCATAGGAGTAAAACGACTTTTTAGTGTCGTAAGTTCTTTCACTAAACACCCACGAATCTAACATCGCTTTGTTTGTGTTCTCATTACGTTTTAACTGTGTAAAACACATATCACCCACATACATTGCAATTGACATTGCCATAATTGCGTCATCATGAGCACCTTTCATGTGGTCAGGTCTTCCATTAACGTAAACAAATGTATTCAATTCATTTAATAGTCGAGAGGACTTTACTTTAAAACCGTGTCTTAGGTTCTCTTCAAAACTTGAAACTATCTGAGTTCTCTTATTATTAAAACTAATACCTGGTATTTTCTCCTGTGCTTTTTTATTGTATTCCCACTTGTTTTGGGAATTAACACCTTCAATATATTGGTCCTTATAACCCAACTCCTGTAATTTACGAGATGTTGCAATACCCATACCACCTGTTATATCGGTTGCTACGAATGCATTATAAAGTGTTCCCCATTTATAAACAATAGATGCTAAATTATCCGGTGGTATCATACCAACGTATTCTAACACTTGTTCTCCCTCGTCAAAATCAATAATACATATTGATGATGCATCGGCACTATCTCCACGAGAAACGTCAACACCCATAATATAACGATGACCCTCTACTGGTTCTTTCCATACCCACAGAGTACCTTGCATATACTTCTCAACTGGTTCTGTTATCATTTCTTTTCTGATCTTCTCTTGTATGGTATTAGATATAACACCATCACCCGACCCTAAGAAATCACATTCCAATTCCTGTGCAATCTTTCTCTTATCGTATTTAAATTTCTTAGCCATATTCTCAAACCAATGAGAATAAGGTTTGTAACCTAATTCATGTAATTCTTCGTAACGTTCCCAACCTTCGTTAAGTGTAATGTCCTCATCAACGTATTGTTCTCTATTCAACATGTAATGAATAATGTCGTCAACCTTTAACCATTTAAGGTCAGCAGCATAACGAGGATCTTTAAACCACCTTAAATCGGTAATTTTAAAATCATTCATTTTTCTTAATGCTTGATCATACACTCCGTAGTAAATTGGGTCATAACCGTTAGGTGTTGAAATAAGTATTACCTTACCACCTGTAGATAATGATGCCATACATGCACCCCAAAAGTCATCACCAGCATCAATATATGCCGCCTCATCAAACACTAACACCGTTGGTGTATATCCACGAAGTGCATCCGCTGAGGTTGCAACCGCTTTAATTTCACAACCGTTATTCATTCTAAAACGACTCTCTGAGTTTTTATCGGGAGAAAACCCAACATTCATCCATTCGGGCCATTGAACTAAGAAAGCTCTAACTTTGTTTGCCATTTCAATCGCAGTATCACGTTTGTTAGCAATAATTAATATTCTTTCGGGATTAGATGGACTTGCTGTTTGTACACGTTTTGATAACCAAGCGGCAGTTACTGTGGTCACACCCGCCTGTCTATACTTACGGGTAATGTTTTCATTGTAGTTATCGTAATCATGTATAAGTTGTATTTGATCGGGAAATAATTCTAATGGGACAAACTTCTTTTGTGTATTATCAAAAGTTTGCAAATATGTTCTAAGAGCATAAGGAGTGTCCTTCATGATCTTAGCGTATTCCTTAAGTTGTATTAGTTTATTCTTTTCCATGTCTATATATACAAAAAAAAGTGGTCAATTGACCACTTTCATATTTTATACGGTTGGTCCGTCATCATCATCATCATCATCAGAGGAAAGTGATATTCCGAGTGAACCTAAGAAGTTGTTAAACCCATCGTCCTCGTCGTCATCGTTATCCATTCCGTGTTCTCTTTCGTATTCGTCCTCTTCATAATCTTCATTTTGTAGGTCAGTAACAATTTGATCGACCATCTTACTTAAGATCTCTTTTCCTAAATTACTACCTTTTAATATTTCTCTTGAAACTTTAAAAAATTCATCATTATCTAAAGAAGAAAATCTTGAGAATAGGTAATTTTGAATATGTTTTAATTCCTCACCCATAATTGCTTGTGGATATGACTCTCTAAATTTTTCCCAAATAACAGGACCTAATCTTAAATCCCATATTTCTGACGGTAATGTGTCTGTTGAATTCATAACCATTTCGGCTGCTCGTGGATCGTCAGGTAAACCTTTAGTTCCCATAACCTCCATAACACCTTTAATTAATTCATGAATCAATGCCGGAAAGAATACCCCTCTTGCTTTAATTGTTGGAGGGTCTGTTTCGGTATCAATCTCTTCTTTACCCGCAAAACTTCCACCTTCCATACCTTGTTGGACTACACCATCAGGTAATATCCAATACATAAGATCGTTCACCGACATTAATGTACCATATTGTGTTAGGATGTTAGGATCTTTTTCTGCCAATTCCGTCGCAACCAATTCGAACATATAATGTCCTTTTTTAGATGCCCCTTGAATTAGTGCATTTATAAATCTTCTCTTAGCCGTCTCTTGGTCAAACTGTTCAAAGGCATCAATAAAATCCTCAATATCGTCTTCCGCTTCTTCAGCATCAACCCCGAATTGTTGTTGAATTTCCTCTTCACTTGGTTCTTCACCTTGTTGTTGGAAACCTTCGGCTGAAATTTCACCCATACCAACTAACTTAGCATCAAATTGTAATGATCCTTCAGGTAATGCCATTTCTTTCTTAACTAACTCTACCGCTAAATTTTCTAAATATTCTTTGTTGTTTGATTCAAACTCTAAAACACTATTTAACATTTGTTGCATAGTACCCACAAGGGTCATAAATGTACCTTGGTCGGTAACGTTACCTTCGATCCCCGTATACCGTTTTACTTTCTCCACAACAGATTTAAATCTCTTAGACGCTAATAATTCTTCCCAATTAGATGGTAACCCATCAGGGGTATCTTGTGGAAATGCGGGATTATCTTTAAATGGAGTATCTTGTGTTGCAAGTTTATCCTCAAGACCCGGTTCTATTCTCTCAGGGTTGTCACCATAATCTACTGGCATTTCCTTAAGATTTTTAATTGTTTCTAAAAGTGATTTTTTACTGATCATTCCGCCGCTTGTTTTAATTCAATACCTAATGAAGCAAAACTTAATTGTTTTGGTAACTTAGCCTTAGGTTTTGGTTTATGTTTTGGTTCGAACGGATTCTCTCTTTTCGGTTTATCCGGTTTTGTTGTTGGTTTCTCTCTAACAGGTGTCTCTCTATCTGGTTCGGATGGTTGAGGTGATTGCTCCCCAACATCAAACATTGCGTTTGCAGCACCTAACGCATCAGGACTATCAGACAATGCACCAATCATTTCGTATATTTCTTTTTTGGTTGTTACTTCGGGATGGTAATTAGTTTTAACTAATCCTTCAACCCACTCGTTCACCTCGTTAGATTCACAAGTACATGGTTCTTTTTCACATACTTCACATAAGTCACCAATAGAATCTTCCTCATAAGTGACAAATGCTTGACCACCTTTTTTGGCTTGTTCTATTGACGGTTTATCGTCTTTGGGTATGTTTAGTGTTTCTTCCGATAAAACTCTCTCAGATAAGTCTTTTAGTTGTTTATCTGTTAGATTTGAAAGTAGTTTTTCACTTAAACCTTCATTCATGAGTTTTTTTACTAATTCTGGTCTTTTCATATCCCCATTTTAAATTTTAAATCTTCGTTTATAAGTTCGTATCCACGACCACCTAATTTCTCGGTTACCTTTTCTATTTTTTCACCAAAAGAAAAAGTGAGACGTTCGAACTCACTTTCATAATCAAACTTCTCCCAACCTAAGGCAACAATACCGTCAACCGAATCGATAACACCAAAGTAATCAGATTTCTGTATAAGGTCAAGACTAATGTCGGTGTTTTTTAACACACCAACAGAATCCACATATTCTAAATCGGGTGAAAGTGATTCAGGACATGTTGATGCCGGTACGTGGTACCATTCTTCTATATCAAATTCTGTTTGACTACTGAAAATGAATTCATATTGTTTCTGACCTTTATAGTCGGCACCAATCTCATTGATATAGATTAATCTCATATTTACTTAAAGTATTTACTTAAAGTCTCCTCAACGTGTTTGTTGATTTCACCTTTAAGTTCTTCTAAGTCAAGTTCAATGTCCTCATCTTCTTCAGAAACGTTTTCTGCCATTCCAAGATCGTTGAACTTAGTAACGTCAACTTCATCAGACTCTTTAACCTCATCTTCACCCGTAATTGTGTCGGTGTTAACAAAACTTTCGAGTTTATCCATGATTTCATCAAGTTCAGCGTCGGCATCTGAAGGAATCTCTTCATCTTCGAATTCATCATCAGACTCATCCTCGATTGGATTACCTTCATCGTCAAATTCGTCTTGGAAATCTTCATCTTCTTTCGTTTCAAACTTCTCAGCAATATCTTCTCTATCGTCATCATCTAAAGCGTCTAAATCAACAGCAGAAAGAATCATATTAATAACATACTTGATGTCATCACTTTCCATTTTTGATTTAACATCTCTTAATGATTGACCTAATTTCCCTGAGAATTTCTGTACTTCTTCCATGTAGTCAGATTTCTTACCTTCTTCACCTTCTAAATCATCAGATGGTAAATCCTCAATTGGTTCTTCACCATCAACAGGTCCCAATTCAGGGCCTTCAACAGGTGCGTCGTCAATAGGTGGTGCATCCATTACTGGTTCGTCAGCTATTGGTTCGGCAGGAATGTCCTCAACAGGTGCAGACGATTCCCCACCTTTAGACTTTAATATGTATTTTTTTGCTTCATTAAGTGTTTCTTGACCACTTATAAGTTCTAATCGTTTTAATGATCCAGAGTAAGACGAAAACTTATTTTTGTCTTTCATAAACATACCACCAATGTAATCAAGCGATGATTCGTTGATACCCTTTTGTACATAGTATGAAGATCCTTCTCTAACAATACCGTACACTCCGTTGGTAGATTCCATAATGAACTCTACGTTTTTGAATGACTTATTATCATTAATTGTGGATTTTGGGGTTCTACCATAATTGGCAATCTCCATAATCCTTTTTATTTTCTCGTCTACAGGTAATTTTTCACTACCTAATGGTCTAAGTTCTGACATATTAATATATTTGATTTTAACTTATTCTTTTATTATAAATACAACAATAACAAGAAAAACATTTAGTTTTCTATTGTTCTATGGATAATTTATTATCTGTGAGTTTAGTTTGGATACCCAGCAACTTACCGATATAACCATTTCTCCTCAAAAGTTTGAAGGCTAAATTCTCATATGAGTATTCACCACCTTTATCCAAACCACATTGTCTAAATGATTTTAATTTCTTTTTTACTTTAGATATGTCTTCGGAAACGTCCTCACCTTTGTCAAAAGAATCTGAAATATTATCAATTAAACCCTCAAATACTTCTGATTTTTTAATGATTATATTTTTATCAATTGATTGGATTGTGCGTTCAGGAGTAACCACCCACTCATTATTTAAAACGGAATAGATACCCGACGCTAAATGTTTTTCATTCACATCTTGTACATATATTTCACAATCAAAACCCTTTATTAGGATTTCATGTTGTTTATTCCATAACCTCCTCTTACTGTTAAAGAAGTTCTTTAATAAATCGAGATTGTATTCTGTTTCGTTATAATCAATAAGAATGTGTAAATCAACATCTGAGAACTTGGACCAATTGTAGTTAGCTAATGAACCTGTTAATATGATGTCATGTACGAAGAACTCGATATCAATAAAGTTCATGAATTCTTCTGTAACGACCATTAATCTTTCTTTTATTTCATCGTGCATAAAAAAGTCACCATCTTCCTTTCCAAATATGTCGGTAGATAGTGTGTCCTTTATCTCAAATGATTTAACGATTTCTTGATTGTTCCCAATCTCTTCGATTAACTCGTCTACTAATTGAGTGTTTTTCATTATAATTTCTTAAACTCATAAGTCTTTGCAATACTTAAATTGAAAAACCTACCCTGTGATTCTGCGAGCCTTAACTTGGTAAACGCAGCCCACGGAACTTTATAATACTCATAACTACCACCACCTTTAAATGTAATGACTAACGTTCCATCTTCCGTATTGTAAGATGCAGACTTTAAATTTGAGGAATCGATTTCAACTAAAATCTCTTTTCCGTTGATTTTTTCTGATAATATTGCCATAATAAATATATTTTAATAAAATATAACAATTTATCACGATATAGTCAAGTCAGTCTGATGTATGATATAAATATCTAAGAAATGATAAACCCCCTTGTGGGGGGTATCTTAATTAACTGAAATCGTTCTTTGGGAGTTTTTCTTTTTTGTTTTTGGTAGTAACACCCTTAAAACTCCGTCCTCAACCTTAGCAGATATTTTCTTATCGTCTATATTTTCGGGTAAATCAAATATCCGACTAAATGAATTAACATATTTAGAGGTCTCTTCTGTCTTTTAAAAAATACATTTGACTTTTAGCATGATTTTCGTTATGTTTATACAAAACCTTAAAATATATGTCTGTAGAATTTTTTGAAGAGGGTACACCTCAACAACAACGAAAAGGAAAGAAGGGAAGTACGACCCCAATTTTAGATAACTTTTCAAGAGATCTAACCAAACTCGCCGAACTTGGATCAATTGATCCTGTTATTGGTCGTGATAAAGAGGTTAAACGTATTGCACAAATTTTATCAAGAAAGAAAAAGAACAACACAATAATCGTTGGAGATGCGGGGGTTGGTAAATCAGCATTAGTTGAAAAACTGGCACTTATGATCAATGACGGATCATGTCCCATTAATTTATTAGATAAACGAATAATGTCTCTTGATTTAACATCTTTAGTTGCGGGAACCAAGTTTCGAGGTCAGTTTGAAGAAAGAATTAAGGCGGTCTTAAATGAATTACAAGAAGCACCTAATGTGATTCTTTTCATAGATGAAATTCATACAATGGTTGGAGCGGGAAATGCGTCGGGTTCCATGGACGCGGCAAATATACTTAAACCCGCATTGGCAAGAGGAGAAATACAATGTATTGGAGCTACAACATTCGACGAATATAAAAAGAACATTGAGAAAGACAGTGCGTTGGTGAGGAGATTCCAAAAGATTATCCTAACTGAACCAAACACAGACGAGACAATTAACATTTTGAAAAACCTAAAAGAGTCGTACGAAGATTATCACATGGTTGAATATCAAGATAATGTTATTGAAACAATTGTTAATTTATCAAAAAGATACATTACCGATAAACAGTTTCCCGATAAGGCGATCGATATACTTGATGAATTAGGTTCTGAGAAGAAAATTAACATAAAGGTACCCGCAATTATTGAAAAACTAAGAAACCAATCAGACTCCATTAAGTTGGAGAAACAAGAAATGGTCAGGAATCAAGATTATGAGAAGGCCGCGGAACTAAGAGACAACGAGAAAAAGGTTATTAAGAAATTAGAATCGGAAAAGAAGAAGTGGAGTGCGGAACAAAAGTTAAATAAAAAACCTGTGGAGGTAGATGATGTGTATAACATCATAACCGAAATGACGGGTGTACCAATAACTAAACTTGACGATAAAGAAACAAAGAATCTTTTATCATTAGAGAAGACCATATCTAAGAATGTTATAGGTCAGGACAATGCAGTTGAGATCATCTCCAAATCAATTAGACGAAATAGAGTCGGTGTAAGAGGTCCTAACAAACCAATTGGTTCATTTATGTTTTTAGGGTCCACAGGTGTTGGTAAAACACATTTGGCCAAGACATTAGCAAAAACATTATTTGGTAATCCTGATAAGATTGTTCGTGTTGATATGAGTGAGTTTATGGAGAAACACAATGTTTCTAAACTTATTGGATCCCCTCCGGGTTATGTTGGTTTTGATGAAGGTGGACAACTTACTGAGAAAATTAAAAACAATCCATTTTCTGTTATTCTGTTTGATGAAATAGAAAAGGCACATAAGGACGTGTATAACATATTACTTCAGATATTAGATGAGGGGTTTTTAACCGACTCATTTGGTAGAAAGATTAACTTCACCAACACACTAATAATTATGACCTCTAATATAGGGGCTAAAAAAGTTTCTGAGTTCGGGGGTGGTATTGGATTTAGTGATGGTACCAATAATGATAAAATAAAAGATTCAATTATACGAAAGTCGTTGAAGAATCAATTTTCACCTGAATTCTTAAATAGAATTGATGACATTATAATTTTTAATAAATTAGATGATAAATCATTAAAGAAAATTGTTCAGATTGAATTAAATAATTTAAATGTTAGACTTTCTGAGAGTGATTATGGTATTACTTTTCATAAATCAGTCGTTGATGAAATAATGAAACTTAATTCTGAGGAGGAGTATGGTGCAAGACCAGTGAAAAGAATCATTCAGAACTTGTGTGAAGATTTTATCAGTGATAAGGTTTTAATGGGTGATATCACGAAAGATGTGGATATTATATTAAAAATAAACGAGGGAAATTTAGAAATTCTAAAAAAAACCCCTCTTATTTAGTTAAAAACTTGACTTTTTAAGTTTTTATATATATTTATACATCTAAGGTTATCTTTGCCGATACACCTTTTCGTTTTTCACGTTACATTGGTGGTGTTGAAACCACTATAGACCAAAAACCCCAGCAACCTGCTGGGGTTTTATTTTTTATAAACTTAATAACATATCGATTAGTTCCTGTTGTGGAAACATATCAGATTTATCTTTACGAGTATTGGTGTGTGTCCACAATCCTTTTACTCTCCCATAATAAGCATCGTCTTGGAATTCAAATGCGGATACACCCATCTTACGAATAAGATCAGGTAATCCCTTACGCACATCTATACCATCTCTTTCTGATACCCAAAGAATCCACATATGTAGTGACTCAATTTGTTTGTCAGAATATCTATGCCAATCTTTGTGACCTCTAAATGGTTGTGATAATGTAACAATTTGATCATCAGAAACTCTTGTCCCCGCGTATGTTTTACCATTCTCTATATAACCAAAATTACACGTCTCAATTGCAACTGAATGTTCATGCATAAATTGTGAACCATTTTTCCCTAAGTGCCAACCATATGACCCCTCGGGGAATGCTTGAACCACAACACCATCGTATTTATCGTCATTCCCTTTAACGGATTGACCACCTAACACAAATTCGGTAGCGACGGCACCTCTATCATCTATACCCCAAGAATCTATACAGTTATATGGGTTATTCCATCCGGCGGTGTGATGTATGAATACATACTCCTTAGATGTTGGACCTGTTTTATATTGACCAACAGGTAAATGGTGTTTATTGATTATTAAACCATTTTCCGTTGTAAATACCTTCTCCGAATTATCAGTAGTAGCCAAACCCATAGCATCCCAAGTGGAAGGACCAACAATACCGTCAGAATCCAAACCGTTATCGGATTGCCATTTTTTAACAGAACCTTCAGTTCCTTTACCAAAGATACCGTCTGAGTGTAAACCCAAGTATTCTTGGAGATCTTTAACCTCTTTTCCTCTTGTTCCAAATTTTAATAACATATTTTTTTATAATTAATTATTTATTATTATTCTCCTTGTTCTCCTTTTTTTCCAAATATTTTACCCACCTCAGCAATACCGAAAGATCCAAGGGTGATAACAACGAATGAATTATAAATAAACTCATTAATTACAAGGTCCTTACCAAAGTAACCCGTTAGTAAATCCGCAACTGCGAATATTACCATAATTGCGAATGATGCAAAACCAACCACTGATTTCTCATTGATATTGTTCTCATCTTTGAAAATGTCTTTGAATGCCATAACTTTAAATTTTAGTTTTTTATTTTTACTTATTAATAAATATCATGTGATAGTTAAATCTCTCAAATCTTAATAAAAGACCTACACAAGAAAAGTCAGTGGTTTTATTGTCATTGTATTGATTTTATGGAATTTTGAACGTATATTAAGAGTGTTCTTTGACTTAATGAGTGGCGGAATTGGTATACGCGACAGACTTAAACTCTGTTTCCCTTTGGATTGCGGGTTCAAGTCCCGCCCCGAGTACAAAAAATAAAGGGGAAGTTAGTGAAGCTGATAAAATTGGGAATATGGTAAAGGTTAACCTCTCATTCACGCAGTAACCTTGGAAGACCCGAAGCTTCCCTTTTTTAATATTTAAAACCGCTCCGGTTAAAGGATAATTTAGTCACCGGCCTCTGTAAAGAGAAAAACTTTAGACTAACACGTAAGGAAAGTGGGAGCCTTATAATGGCCCCATAGTTAAAGGGATATAACCTCGGTTTTCTAAACCGATATTCCAAGTTCGAATCTTGGTGGGGTCACAATAAATTAAAACAAATAGAAATTATGGCAAATAAAATTAGAACAGAATACAAAGAATCAACTAAGAAAGAGGTGTGGATTGATGGTGTACTATCAAATTTTATATATGGGTTATTGGGGAGTATGGTAATTGTAACAATAACATCGGGTATTGATATGGCCGTGTTATTTGCATACCTACTATATTACTTCTTTTTAGGTAAGGTGGTAAATCGACCTAAATATGTAACATCATTGGGTAAGTTTATAGTATTCCCAATACCAACATCAATTGGGGCATTTGTAGGATATAAATTAGCACCATTCTTAATTGAAACTTTATTATGATGAACAATATTTATTAAAAAGTGTCTTGGTACACTCTGAAGAAATTCAACGACAAGGTCTCGGTAGACAGAACGCGTCTGATTCTACCCAAATTGCCCGAGTAGCTCAGTTGGCCAGAGCGCCGCTCTTGTAAAGCGGATGTCATCAGTTCGAATCTGATCTTGGGCTCTAAACTTATTGTAATGTATTTATTTTTATGGGACTACTAATTAAAACAGTAATAATGGAACTACGAAAAAAACAGTTATTAGATGAAATTCGTAAATTAAAAACTGATACAACTCGGAATTTTAAATTACAAATTCAAAAATTACAACAACAACTTGACACCATTACAAATGGGAAACACTAATAGTGATCAGTTAGAAGATTTATTATACAAAGCACATGGGTTGGGTATACTCACTGAGTTACGTGATCGTGTGTCTAAACAACCCGAATTACCCAGATACTCCACAAATCCTATGTTAGAGAGATATGAGAGTTGTTTTCGTCAAATTATGAAAGAGAGGTCAGTAAAATAACCTTTTTTAATCTTTTTATTTTCCGTATATTATCACTATGGATACAATTACAATAGTTTGTTCAACAAGATCAATAAAACAAAAATATGTTGATCATGTTAGGAAGTTCTTTTCCCACCCAAAAAACCAATACATCTTCATAGAGAATAATGGAGATAAATCCTTAACCGAAGTTTACAATCAAGGAATTCAGGAGTCTGAGAATGATATCGTTGTTTTCATTCACGATGATCTTGAGTTTGAAACTAAAAACTTAACCCCCAAAATAATTAAATTGTTTAATCGTAACCCCGAATATGGAATAATCGGTTTGGCGGGTAGTGACAATTTAATAAGTGGTCAATGGTGGAATGATAGAGAGTCAATGCAAGGACAAGTTGGACACATTAATGGTGGTAAAAGATATATGTCAAAGTACTCACCTTCATTTGGGGACGACTTAAAGGAGGTTGTGGTCATTGACGGACTATTTATGATGGTACATAAGAGAAGGGTTAAACATTTATTCAATACAGAGTTTGATGGATTTCATTTCTATGATTTACCAATATGTTTAATGAATTATATGGAAGGTATAAAAATTGGGGTGACAACTAAAATTAAACTCTACCATCTTTCGATTGGTGAAGTGGATAAGAAGTGGAAAAAGAGTAAATTATTCTTTGAGGCACTCTATGAGAGGTATTTACCTCTTAAAGTTTGACTTTTCATTACTTTATGTGTATATTTACACTATAAAACAAATATTATGAAGAAAATTATTGCATTTTTTAAAAAACTATTTGGTTCTAAGGAAGAGGTGTTAATAACCTCTAAACCTAAATCAAATAAATGGGACACTCAACGTAATGAGAGAAAACCAAGACCCAAAAGAAAACCAAAACCAAAGGTAAGTGAGGACATTAAAGACCCAAATCTTTATCAGGAACCTAAAAAGAAGAGAAAACCAAGAAACAAAAGAAAACCAAAACCTAACAATGGTGGTGACTTAGGTGTTACAGGTAGTGGAAGATAGCCGTACAACTCAAAATAATATGGGGGTGAGATGGTATTGATTGGCGTCGTTAATCGTACGGGGCACGTAGTCAAACTTCATCTATGACTTTAATCTATGATG
>Ga0105052_10004733_pt1 | contig 14791 bp, 33 predicted proteins | sample FRY03_FD_78094 | JGI IMG/M metagenome (GOLD analysis project Ga0105052, IMG submission 78094) | Freshwater microbial communities from Lake Fryxell liftoff mats and glacier meltwater in Antarctica - FRY-03 | ecosystem: Environmental > Aquatic > Freshwater > Ice > Glacier meltwater ... | reverse complement strand
TATTCTGATGCTGCTGCAATGGCGATACTTGCAGGAACGGCTACTGCTGGACAGATTATCCGGTCAGGTGCTAGTGCAGCGCCTACTTGGTCGACTAGTACTTATCCAGCAACCAATGCAGTAAGCACGATACTCTATGCTTCTGCAACCAATGTCATGTCTGCTCTTGCCACGGCTAATAGTGCCGTACTGCTTACCGGGGCTACTGGTATTCCAGAGTTTTCAGACACTATGACCGATGGTCAGTTGATTATTGGCTCGACAGGGGCGACCCCTGTTGCAGCTTCGTTAACCGCTGGAACAGGCATAACGATTACTCCTTCCGCTGGTGGGATTACTATTGAAGCATCCGGTGGAACATCCAACGGCCTAATTAGCATTAATACCTATTCATCAAGTACAACGTGGAATAGACCATCAGGCTGTACAAGAGTATTCATCGAGTGTCTTGGTGGCGGAGGCGGTGGAGGTGCGGGGACTACGGACAACCAAATAGGAACAGGCGGCTCTGGCGGTGGTTTTGGGCAATTAACTTTAGATGTAACAGCTATCGCCAGTGCAGTAATTACTATTGGAGCAGCAGGTAGCTCAGGTGGTGGTGCTGGTGGAAATGGGGGAACTTCTTCATTTGCAGCGAATATTTCATGCACAGGTGGTACAGGTGGCTTTGCAAATGGATCAAATAGCGTGCCTGATGCTGGCACATCTTCTGGTGGAGATATAAACGCTATGGGTCAACACGGTGGAGCAGGAGGAGCGTCAGTAACTGCACGCTTCGGCTATGGTGGACAAGGCGCGAGCAGTCCATACGGTGGCGGTGGTAAGCGTTCGCCCGGTGCTGGCGGTGGTGGCTATGCTGGTATCGGTCATGGCTCTGGTGGCGGTGGAGGTTGGCGTGATGTTACCACCGTTAGAGATGGTGGTGTTGGGACGGTTGGATTAGTTAGAGTATGGAATTACAGCTAAACTCAATGGAGGTTAATTGTGAAAGCATTAATTAAAGATAATTTAGTAGTACAGATTGGCCCAAAGGCTTTCCCGATTCACCCAGAATTAACATGGGTTGATTGTGATGATAATTGCAGAGCTGGCTGGAGCTATATAGATTTAGTTTTAAGCCCACCTCCTGTTATTATAGAGCCAGCTATTGTGAAATCAGAGCTTGAACTAAAAATAGAAGCGTTATGGGATTCATTGGCTAACCAAGACGATACAAAACTTAATGAATTGAAAGCAAGATTAGTAATTTAACTCAAAGGAACCAAAAATGAACAAACAAGACCTACAAGCAAGAATCGCACAAATCAATTAATTAGTGTTACAGTTATACGATATCAACCCAAATAATTTAAGGATAAATTATGTCTATCATCGCTATAGAAGCTTCCCAGACTGGACAGATCGGAGTTCTGCCAAGTTACGCATCAATCAACACGAGTGACACGGAAGCTCAAATTCTTGCAACGGGCTATCTGAACAAAGAAGTTGCTAACGGCCTTCAATTTTCACTGCCCTGTATTGCTAAAGTAAGCACAATTGCAAGTCCTGGTGCGCAGCCTCAAGTTGGTTGGTATCAAGTTTCTCGTGTTGGTACAGACTGGTCATTGGTTCCTGCTGGTTCTCCAGGTGATGTTCTTCTGCCTACGATTGCAAATCATATCGCAACGTATACTGGCACTACAGGCGAATTGTCTGATGATGCCGCTACTGCGATTAATGGCGGTAACATTCAAGCGGGATTATCGGGAACTGCGGGCTTCCTTGCTTCCTTCCCTGCAACCGTTTTACGTGGTTCTTTACGCTTAACAGCCGTTGCCAATACTGCTGATACTCTGGTTACTATCAGTAATGCAAGCATGGGGCAAAGCACCGTTGTTTCAATCCCAGACCCTGGTGCTGCAACAAGTAAATTCGTTCTTCAAGATGGTAATAATGTCGTGTTGTCGGTATTGAATCTGAAATATGGTGCAACACCTGTAGCTCAAGTTGACCCTGCAAGCTGTACGATTGTGGCTGTTGCTGGCGCTGCTAACGTGTCCACTGTTACCGTTCAGCTTAAAGATGGTGCTGGTGTAGACATGACAAGAATCATACCGTTTAGAGTGTATTCCTCATCTGCGGCTGACGGCTTAACCTTGGCTTCTGCGGCATCAACCGGATACTCTGTTGCTTCCGGTGGACTGTCACTGCAAAACGCTGCTGCGGTTACAACGCAAATCAACGCAATATCATCTGCGACCGGTGGTTGCGTGTTGAGCTTAACCGATACTGCCAAGCTGACAAGCTACCTTGTTCTAGTGCTTGCGAACGGAACTAAAATCAGCGCTCAATTGACTGCTGGTTCATACGGTTAATCTGTAGTATAAATAAGCCAAGCCCCGACTCGTTTTACTTAATCCTTTTCCGAGTCGGGTGTCTTCAACTATTAAGGAAGATTTATGAATTTAGAAAAGTTACATGCTAGGAAAGTTGAGATAGAGCAAGCTATGGTTGCCATGGCTAATCAGTATCAGGGTTTACTTGGTCATAAAGCTGAAGTTGAATATCAGATTGCTGAGTTGATGAAGCCTGTAGCACCTGTCGAGCCACCTATTGAAACTCCGGTTGAACCTGTTGTAGAATAGAACCCTAACATGGCCTATTCTCCTTGCCTTGGATTGTCCTCCATTATGCCCGTAATGGGTCATGTTACCTACTACCTTCCTAATTTCAATCCACATGCTATACTAAATTTGATAGCTGTGGTTTAGCGTCCATCAAAAAGACCCCTCCACTTCGCCATAGCTATCACCATCAAGGAGGAAGGTATGAAAATACGATATGGATTATCGATTCTTTTACTGCTGATTAGCACTGGTTGCTATCATGATTTAGATGCGCAGTCTGTCTTCGACCAAGCTATGAAAGTTGTGTTTCTGCATGAGGGCGGACTCGTAAACCACAAGGCAGACAGAGGTCAATCGACTAATTTTGGAATTAGCCTTCGGTTCATCCAATTGGGAAAACTCGACCTAAACGGTGATGGTGTTATCGATTCCAAGGATATCATAGAATTAACCAAAATCGGTGCGACCAAGCTTTACTACCAACACTTCTGGAAAAGACATGGGATTGAAAGATTTGTAGATCCCCTTGTTCAAACTAAGCTGTTCGATACCATGATTAATACAGGTGGTTCAAGAGCCGCTCGAATTGCCAAGAAAGCTATCAACCGCCTTAGCAAAGAACAAATTCCAGTGAACGGGGTACTAGGCGATTCGACTGTTGCGCTGATTAACCAACTTTACCCTAATAAATTCCTTGGTGCGTTTAGGACTGAACAGGCTGATTTTTACAAGGCTTTGATTCAGCAAACTCCTTCCTACTCAGTTTTCCGTCATGGCTGGTTAAAAAGGGCGGCATCTTGATTACAATAACACTTCCATTTCCCCCTTCAGTGAACCACTATTGGGGGCGTTCAGGTAAAAGAACCTTTATCACGACAAGAGGCACGAGGTTTCGTGAAGAAGTCATTTATTTGTGCGCTAAGTTAAAGGGGTATTTTCCAGCAGATATCAGATTATCAGTAGAGATTGACGCTTACCCTCCTGACAACAGACGCAGGGATTTGGACAATCTGTTCAAAAGTTTGCTAGACTCATTGCAACACGCTGGTGTTTATGTGGATGATAATCAAATTGATAAACTGCTTATCACTCGGAAATCACCCAATAATGGCGAGGTTGTGGTCACGATGACTAAAATGGTATATCTGAACAATCATCAAACGCAGCACCAGAATACGCAGGATCAATATCCTTTTTCTTCTCCGCTTTGTGCTCCTTCGCTTTAGGCATCAACTTCAACTCATGTCCAATGATGAAGAACTTAGTACGTTCAACACCATTTTTATCAGTCCATTTCTGATTATCCATTTCACCCTGAATGTAGAGCAAATCGCCTACACCAACGTATAGTTCAGCGATTTCAGCGAGCTTTGAGTACAGGGTGATATTGTGCCAAGTGACTTTCTCTTGCTTCACACCATCCTTCGTGAACTTCTTCGATGTGACCATGCTGAGATTACAAACCTTCAAGCCATTAGGAGTAACCCTATTGTCAATCGTGCCTACCCGACCGAGAATTTGTGCTAAATTTATCATAATAATATCCTTATAATTTATTCAATTCGTTAATAAAATGCACTGATAAGTCTAATGGTAATGCTTCAAGCGATTCGGATTCGTAGTAAATTAAAGCCTTCTCTAAACGCTCTTCAGTAAATCCCTTTTCTTCGATGAGCTGTCTAATCTCAAAATGTAATTTAGCCGCTTCTTCTCCAGTTTCATCGACAACTCCGGTTGCTTGTAATCCAGTTTCAGCAGCTTCGCTTGAATCGATTGAATCTTGTATAGGAGCCACATCTGGCGCAGGCATTTCAGCATTTAATTTCCCCGTCTTAGTTAGAAAATCTCTTTTCAATTGCTCGGTTCGTGAGCCTGAATTGTCTTCAATGACGCTGTACTCAGCATCCACGTAATCCGCTACCTCTTCCCGTGATTTAATGCCTTTTAGGGCATCTGGGAATCGATTACGGAGTGCGAATCCTCTCGCTCTAAGCATCATCATCCTTTCAGGGTACTGTGTCCAAACACCTGCCTTGCCCAACAGTCCAGCTTTCTTTGCCATGTTTAGGTCAAACTCAGCCGTATGATCGCTCATTCCCTTGCGCTTCACAGTACACCTGTAACCCATAACCGTATTCGTATTGGACTTGATAGGTTCCTCAATGATGTCAACAAAATCAGGATGATTCATGCAAAGGGCGAGCATATCATCACCCCAGAGGCAAGGTCTGCCGTTGATAACTGCGATTGCCTGTACCGCTTGCTCGACTGATAAGCCAATCTGATAGCCCATGGCCATTGCTATGAACAAGTCCGCGGGCTTTCCGCGATATGCCTTTGGAACCATTTCAGACTTAGACAGTTGACCTGCTAATTGCATATAGTGCGGTGCTAACTCTTTTGAGAACAAGCTGTCACTGAGTCGATTGGCCTTGTCTTTGACGACCATTGCTCTTAGCTCTGCGAGTTCTTCTGTAATTACAGCTAATTCCGTGCTCATAATTTCATCCCTATTTAATATTAAACACCCTAGTTCCCTTCTTATTGGCTTTCCATGTGGCCTGCACTTCACCCTCTTGCCCCATGAGGTATTCAGCATTCCCCATGTGTGACATCAGGTGCATTTTATACTGATCTTCTTCTTCATCGAGCTTCTTTAATTCCATCTTGACGTTAATCAGCTTCGCCAAAGCGTTACAAGTTTTGAACGTAGATTGAGCGATTTTATCAGGGTGAGGCGTTTTGAATTTCAATCGGCAATCAGATGTGTTAATCGGGTCTGGTTCTATACGCTTCTGAATACATTCCCAGAACTTCAAGTCTGATTCAATAATTAACGCTTCAAGTGCTGCGTCTCGCTCGTAAATGAATTGCTTGTATTCCATGCCACCGATTAGGACAGCGCAATATCCACGGCTCGCATCAGTAATCACGCACTGTTTAGCGATTTGGATTAGGTAATTAAGTGGGATGCCGTCACTGGATGCCATATCCCATTCACCACGTCTAAAGCTATTAACGCACTTAGCTTCAACGATTGCTTTCTCGGATTCTATCCAGCCGTCCAGGTTAGCAAAGATAAAGGGGTAATCAGGGTGGTAAACGGTATCAGGGAAGGTAACTTCAACATTATTTTCCTGCGCAAACCGCTTGATAATAATCGGCTCTAGGGCGTTTCCCCAGTATTGTAACTCGGTCATTTCATCGTCCTGCGTGATTGCTCCAGTCTTTTCTAAGTATAGCTGGTAAGGTGTCTTGTAGGAGCTGTACCCCATTATTATGCTCGAATCTGAGGCACCGAGTCCTTCTTTACGCCTTAATTTCTGTTCTTCCGTAAGCATTCATTCCTCCATGGAATAGTAAACTAGAATTAAACCCTAGTTTAGCTTATAATACTAATACATGCCATTGGAGAAAGCTATGAATATCGATGAAGTTATTGCTCGTTATGGCAACTTAAATAAAGCTTGTATGGCTCTTGGTCTTGCGTCTCAGAATATGACGAGATGGAAAGCGCAAGGGTACATACCTTGGAAGCAACAGTTTAAGCTTGCTATGTTGACGGAGGGTGAATTAATGCCTGACGATGAAGACCCATATGTAAAACCACCACGAAAACCACGTAAACAACAAAAAGGAAAGAAAGTATGAATCAAGAACTAATCGAATACCTGCGAATCGTTGAGATGAAACTGCAATCGCTGATGCAAGATATACAAAACATCAGAAACAGGCTAGACAATACAGCGCCACACACGCCTTTAATACGATGCCATCAGCTCAACTTCTTCAACGCACTACAGGCAGAAGATAATGCTGAATTTAACGCCAATCCTGCAAACATGGGGAGGTCAAACCAGTGAATGAGCTTCAGCACATAAAAGAACTGCTTCAAGTCGGAATCGACATTTCATGGGAAGAAATGAGAACGGAATTAAGAACAGAAGATAACAGCGATTACAGGCGAGGTTTTGTAGCTGGAATGTTGTGCGGAAGACTTCAACTTAAATCGGATATTTCAGATGTCGAACAATTAGAGGTTGAAATCATTAAGCTGGAAGAGTAGATTAAAAACCTGAACAAATGGGAAGCCGATTAAGACTTCCCAGAGGCAAGAATAGTTAAGAATTGAGCTTAATTTATTCTCTGCGTAAACCCAATTAGATAGAGGCCTAACTGAATCACATGAAGCTAATTTTACAGCACCACCCCTCAGAATCAAGCAATTTCATCACTCAATTGATAGATAAACTCTATGTATGTGTTTTAAATGGATTTTTATTAAGCATTATTCATCCACGACAAGGAATCAAGCCATGGATATACTGGAATTACTCAAAGAAAAGATACTTAAAGACTTCCCTGATATTACTGAGGAAGAGTTGCGAGAAAGGATTAAGATTGGAGAAGAATTACTGAAAGCGTTAAGTTAAATTTGGGCATCCAGCCCTAAACACCATGTTCAAAGCATGGTGTACATCCTACAACAAGCAAAGGAATTATATCATGTCTATAGAAAAATTCACAGGTTCTTTTTCAACAGAAGAATCAGGTTGCGTCATCTTAGTTAATAAAACCATTCAATCAATCACGAACTTAAACGCTGCCGGAGTTTACGCTTATCTTTCCACAAAACCGCCAACTTGGATTATTAATCCAACAGAAATAAGAAGGCATTTTGGAATAGGTAGAGATAAGGTTTACAGCTCATTAAATGCACTAATGGATTTAAAACTTCTAAGTCGTACGGACATACGTCACAATGGTCAGTTTACATGTTTTGAATACAAGTTACATCTTAGACCCTATGCTGGTACTAGGTTCTCACCATTTCCTGATTTACCGGATACGGTTTTACCGGATACGGTAAATCAGGACGCATATATAACAAAGATATTAGAAAACAAAGATAATATATTAACTACTAGTCATCAGGACGTTAAAACAAAACCAAAATCAAAAGATGATCCCATATACCGTGAAGTTGTTGATGCTTATCATGAGACGATGCCAGACAGACCAAAGGTAAGGGTTATAAGCAAAGAATACCGAGATCTTATCGATAGCATGATTAAAAATTGGACTGGGTATCAGAAGAATAAAGACAATTTCTCAATTGCAAATTTTAAAAATTATCTGCTTTTCATTGAACAACGCTGCACATGGATATTTAACGAAAGAGTGTTTGACTCAGGAAGAACAGAATATAACAAATTGAAAATGCTTATCAGTGAGCGAACCATTTCACGAGTTGCTAATGGAGAATATTATGACAAGTAATTTATATAACCCAATGCCACATTCAAAAGAACTCGAGCTCAGAACCCTAGGCGCATTAATCGCTATCGGTGAACCTAATCATCTTGATGTGCAACAGGCTTTGCTATTACTCAACGCTAATTGCTTTTATGACATGAAACACAGGATTATATTTGAAACGATAGTCGAGCTATGCAAATTAGGTAAACAATTTGATCTCGTTGACCTTATGAGCGCAGTACGGCCAGATGTTAATTATTTGCTGAATGATTTAATCGCTGATAAATATTTCTCTAAGAATTACCTTGCTCAAGATATCCAAATCCTTATCGATTATCGAGATTTGCGCAATCAGGTTAAGATTTTATCTGAAACGATAAATCAGAGTATTGAGAAGATTCTGCCTGGTGAAGGTCTTGCCCTGATTAGCCAGAACTTACAGCAACTAACGCGATCAGGTACTAGTAATCGCAAATCAATTACTCGTGCGTATGAAGAAATTATTGACGAGTACTTGTCCGATTCACATGAAGATGATTCTGAAATTAAAGTCGATATTCCAAATTTACCACCAGTTCCAAATAAGGCTTTGATAACCATTGCTGGACGGTCAGGGCATGGAAAAACATTTTTCGCTCTGTATCTCATGGATAAGCTGATTGAGGCCATTCCCGACAAGCAAACTCTTTATTTTAACCTTGAAATGCACGAACACGTAATGATTGAACGTCATGCGATCTTGCTTGGCCATAATTGTTATTCGCGGAAAGAGACGATCACATCTGCACTCGGCGAACTCCTTGCAAAACGTGTATCCCTTATTTCAGTTCCCCTGATAACAATTGAGGAAATCGAAACAGAATCGCGTATAGCTGCTCTACGGCAACCGATTGGAATTATTGTCGTTGACTATATCGGCTTAATACGCAGTAAGATTAAAGGCGAACGGAACGACCTTGAGCAGCTTAATATCGCTAAACGTCTTGCTGCTTTGTCCATGGATTTAAATTGCATCGTGATAGCTTTAACACAGGTTAATCGTGAAGCTAAGATGCGCCCGATTGGTAAACGCTGTCCACAGCCTACAGATTCATCGGAAAGCATGGGTACGGTTCATTCCTCCAGCTGGTGGATAGGTATCGATCAGCCCTCCAAAGATTCCAGCGAACCAGAATGGGATAATCAATTCATGGTTGCTTGTCGGAAAAATCGTGGTGCTGGAGGGAATTTTGAGCTTAAATTTAAGTTTATGGGCGGTACGTTTAGCAAATGGGTAATGCCGTTTTGTCCAGTAAAACCCAAGCCCGAAATGGATGGATTTTAGGATATACACGACTTATCCCCAGAAATTGTGGGTAAATATATTTATATCTAGTCGTAACGCTTGATTCCAGCGATTAAATCGATTTATAATCCGCACCCCTCCCAGTTGGGTTGGTATTAAGAGTTAATTTCTATCTGATTGCGTTAAGCTGGTCTAATAAATATTTAAGGGGTAATTTATGAGTGATTCTGTAACCGCAATGACGGCTTTACAAAAAGCACATGCAGAAAATAAGCGTAGACGTGATGCCGGGGAGGAAATAGTACGCTTAAACCCAATCGAAAAAGCAAATAAACGGCGTGATTCCCTGCGATTAGCAATCAACGGAAAATGCTACGATTGCATCGGCCAAGATGGTGATCCAGATTTTAGGGGAAGTATTAGGAATTGTATTTGTACAGATTGCACATTGTGGCCTGTTAGACCTTATCAGAAAACAGAAAAGTTTTAGAATTGAGATCCCTTAAAACTTGCGTGATCTTGTTTCAAGGGATTAGATTATATTTCTATGCTGGTGAACAGTTCAGGAAGCTTTCCAGTTTCAAATTCAAACTTTTCTATATTCTCAATTCCTTTTAGTCTAACGACTAATTGCGAATGAAATTGCCCTAGTTCGCGTAATCTATCGCACTTGTAAAAGCCTAGTTGCGTATCCTTGCAGAATATACATGGCTCGGTGATCCGCACTAGCTTATGATCTTTAGATTTTAAATATCTTATTTCAACCTCCACCTGTTTTCGCAGTAATTTGATATACTCGCGATTAAATTCACTCATGATTTATCATTCCATCAATGAATTTATTGAATTCCGATTGAATGAATTTAATATCATCCCTTGCGTTAGGTTCGCCCACGGCTACCGATTCCATGATTCTTTCGTGACATATTCGCAGTAATTGAGTTGATAACGTGATGATAAGTCCTCCAACAGCCCAATTTAATTCTTTTTTAGGATTGCCATAATCCAGCAATGTTTTCCTGATTCCATCCAGCGTAGCAATGGAATAATTACATGCACCTAAGATTGTGCTTTCTTGTTTATGATTCTTTTGTTTCATATTTAACCCCTTTGAATAATTCGCTTACTGGTTCACGCAATGCCCTTGAAATTTTAATCAGATTTAATGCCGATAAATTCCGATCCCCTCTTTCAACTCCTCCAAAATAACTAACATCTAGCTTGACCGCTAACGCAAACGCTTTTTGTATGTATCCCTTTTCCGTCCGCATAGCCTTAATGTTTGCGCCTATCTGTACTAAATCATTATTTTTCATGTATACCCGTCCTTTTCACACTGTAAAACACATTCAATTGCAGAATCGATCGTATCCCAATTTATGCCATAATTTGCATCATGGTTAAATCTTCATCACGACTTAAAACATCGTCAATATCCCATGTGATTGTTATTGATCTTTTCATTCGTGGTTCCTGTTATTTCTGAATTAATGCAACTGATTAACAGTTCTTCAAACTTTTTCATGATTTAGCCCCTATCTTTAATCCAGCAATGAAAGCAACCATAAATTTATATATTGATTTTTTTGATTCGCAACCGCCTGTTGATATAGTCCGAGTACCACCGCCTTCATTTGTTATTTGATCAAGCCTCCAACCACCATAAGCCCCGTAAAGATGATAATTGCCTATCGCGCCTTTTATCGTGCCGTTTGTTTTATCCCACTCATGGATCGGATTGCCTGTAAGCGTATTAATTTCATCTACAGCTGAATATAGATCTTTTTTTGTGATTTGCATTTTAGATTGCCCCCTCTTGTTTAAGTTTCACTAGTATAGTATCAAACTAGGTTTATATAGTCAACTACTTTAAGTATTTATTTATTAATTAATTACCGCATTGTTCAATGCTGATAATGCCAAAATCTTTCATATCTTGCCCACATTCCAGGATGTTTGATAATCCCGTTCGATGCTTTAAGTCAATAGATCCGTTGGTGTATTTAATTACATACCAGTTTCGATCGTTAGTTTTAAGCCATGTTCTGCGTTGGTTATTCATGATTTTATGCCCCTATCCTGTAACCGTTTCTAGTATCAAAAATTAATTTCATGCCCTTGTAAACAAAGTAATCTATTCTTGAATAAGTTAAATCTGTACCTAAAAATATTCCGTTATCGCCAAGGTATGATCGCCAATCCTTGGTTTTGCAAACAAAGTGTAAGCCGTAATCATCAACGTTTGATTCTTTGTATTTTATTGTGTAATTCATTTTAATTTACCTCAATATAAAAAGTTGCCTGTGGTGCAATACCCATACATTCGATTTCAAATTCTTGTGCATTGTGTAAGCTGAAAAATTGCACGCCGTGATGAAATAATTGTTCACGGTGTATCTGCTTAAACTTGTTCAATTCCCCTATTGTGAAACTATCGATCTTTACCGCATATATCGGATCGTTTACATAAGACATTTTATTTTTTCCTTTGTTGGGCGGTGTTACCCGCCCCCGATTATACTTCAAACCTTTGATATTAAATCCGCGATCGTCAAACACTTGTATTTTTCACTTACCGCTATCACGTATTTTAAAGTTCTGCAAGCAACCATGTGACTATTCGGCCATCGCGCGCTGGGTGATCGAACATTAATTAGATCATCATTAAACGCCGTGAACCGTTTTTTAGAATCAAAACTTCCAGTCGGGTGTATAAGTCTTTCTTTGAGCATCTTGTAAACAAGTTTTATATCTAAAATTTCCATCTCTGTAACTCCGGTTGGGGCTTACGCGCCGCATTAATTAAACTTCTCAATTAGCTTCTTAGCGTCTCTCAGCTCATAATGTATCGAGTCAAGCTCTCTGATATCTGCTCGCCGCTCTGCGTAGGGTTTTGTTTCATCAAGAGCTGCTTTTACGATTGCTTTAACAGTCTCGTTAATTGCTAATTTCAGTGCTTTTGATAGTGCTATCATCTCTTTAACTCCGTTAATTAATAAATTGCAAATATTACTAGCCCTGTTTCTTTGTCAAAGTCTATAACGCTAGTGTTATTTTTTAGATCGTCAAGATCGTCTAGTGAATAGTTTGCTAATACCCTTGCTAGATCATCCTCATGGTAATCGCAACAAAGCGAACAAACATCAAGCTCTATTTCTTCTTCTGTTTCCGCTTCCAGTTCTGTTAGATGGTCGTAAAGTGACCGCTTGCCTGAATATGTGAAGTTTTCTTTGTATTGTGAACTGTGGAAAGCGTCGCAAAAATCTGAAAATGTTAGGTTTGAATTTTTCATTTTAAATTGTCCTTTAAAATTGTATTATTTATTTGTTACTTTATGAAGTCGATCGCCTCTTGTTCCGTGTACACGCCGATCGTTACACCGTTATCAGTTGTTATCCACAACGGGCAAGCAGTAAAGTCGAGGTATTTTCCGCATACACATGTATCATGCGTGCATTCGCCCTCTTCTCCTTCATCCGCGCAGTCGTGCCAAGTCTTTTGATCATCGATCATGGATTCGCTATCTTGTAAAAAAACACCGCCTTGTAATTCTTTGAATATTGTCATTTTAAATTGTCCTTTAAAATTAAGTTAATTTGCTTTTAATTCTTCTAGTTTTAGTTTTGCTTCTTCAATCGCTTCATGCGCCATATTATAAAATTCATCTTTGATAAAGTTTTTTAGATCGTGCCATTCATAAGTTATCGCGCCCAGTGATGAATATCCCAATTCAACTCCACATTTAAAGACACCCACGATTGCACAAAGCCAAGTCATATCACTATTATAAATTGCTTGTAAAGCCTCTTTTCCGTATTCTTCATTTTCATCAAAAAGATCGCTTGGGTGCATATCTTCATCGATAAATCGCAGTCGCACTTCAAAGCCCTGTATTGTGTCTGTATGAAAGTTTTTGTATATATCGTTCATTTTAAATTGTCCTTTAAAATTGGTTAAATTATTGTGTTAAAACGCCCATGTGCTGAAAAGCTTTTGCACGACATGCGACTAGATCGGATATTAATTCACTTGTGTATTCTCTTGTTATCCCGTTCATTATGATAAAAGCAAATTCATTTTTAATTAGATCGTGTTCTATCAGTATTTTTTTATTATCTACCTTGTACTCATTGAATATTACGCGCATTTTAAATTGTCCTTGTTTCGTTAAATTTATTGAATGCATTCAAAATTTCAATTTCACGTTCGATATTGCTTTTATGTAAGTTAATAATATTAATAGCTTCATTATCAGTTAATAAATTATGTAACTTGGACCGGTATTGATACAATAAAAACTCATTGGTTTTTAGATTGAAGCCTATTTGACAATAGTCGTTTCGCATTATTTTATCTGAATCATTGAATCTTTTTTCTATGCTCATTTTAAATTGTCCTTTAAAATTAAGTTAATTACCCGTGTAGTCTTGTAAATTTATTCATTCGATCGAGCAAATATTGATATTCTTTTTTCTTGTCTAGATCAATTAATGCGCTAGTTAGAGACTTAAATAGACTGGTTGCAGTGTTTACGTTGAACTGTAAAACGACTTTTTCCCATTCTAATTCTTTTAATTTTTTCATTTTAACTTGTCCTCTTGTTAGTAAGAAGCAAGTGTATCAAGCTAGCTTTAACTTGTCAACTCTTTTAAGTATCTTTTTTCATTTTATTTCACTTATTTTTAAAAGTGGGTTATATTGGGTTAATGGTTAATCAACTGGCTTTATTGATGAGTGAACTGGTTAGGTGTAACGCCTGTAGAGGTAGCAAGCAGGTTTTAAGAATCGGAAATATCTGTGGTGATTGTGGTTTGTGCAACGGTACAGGTACGATCAAGGCTTGTGATAAAATTGAAATAGTTCTTGCCGTGAATGATGATCAAGTTTCGCTTGCTTCTTTAAAACGTGCAGTTAGTGAAGCGATTCCTTTTGTTATCGCAGTTGATAGCGATAACGGGGATATTATTCCTGTTGTCGCTACTATCGATCCACTCCTAAAAGTCGATGCTAAAAAATCTGTATTTAAACGTAAACGTGCAACGTAAACGTGCTTAGAAGGAGGATATCATCATGGGTATACAAGATAACGTCCATCAGCCCACTGCTAAACTTAGAGGTCGCATATCAGATCTTGCAATTGCTGGGATTCCAGTATATCTGATAGCTAAGATCGTTAAAATTGATGATGAAACTTTAACGAAATATTATAGTTATGAGTTGTCTTGCGCTCAGCCGGATGCAGTCGCAAGAATCGGAAAAGTGGTTGCTATCCAAGCAATGGAGGGCAACGAAAAATCGCAAGCTTTGTATCTTAAAACTCAAGGATCAAGGTTTGGCTGGGTCGAAAAACAGGTTATTGAGACTGTAAATACGGATGAAAGTCAAGCTCTTAAAGATAAAATTAAAGAGCTTGAAGGTAAATGTGATAAAGATTTTTAATTAAAATGTTTGTATATATAGTAGGATTCGATAGGCTTATGATAAGAGTTTGCTTATCGAACCCCGGCTTAAACCCATAGCCCGACTGATTTCACTGATATTTTTGTCTTGCTTTGATAGCTCGATTGCTTCATCCCTCCGTGACATATCTAAAGGTGGTTTACCTATGGGTCTTCCTGTTTTAGTTTTTCCGGTTAGCTTG
>Ga0105052_10004720_pt1 | contig 14817 bp, 14 predicted proteins | sample FRY03_FD_78094 | JGI IMG/M metagenome (GOLD analysis project Ga0105052, IMG submission 78094) | Freshwater microbial communities from Lake Fryxell liftoff mats and glacier meltwater in Antarctica - FRY-03 | ecosystem: Environmental > Aquatic > Freshwater > Ice > Glacier meltwater ... | reverse complement strand
CAAAACTCAAAAAAGCCGTCGGCCAGAATACCAATGTACAATTCGTACATCATGCAAACTAACCAAACTCTAGCCCGAACGCAAATTTACCTAACGCAAGGCCAGCAGGCGCGCCTGTCGGTGGCTTGCAAACGCAGCGCCAGCACCAAAAGCGAATTGATTCGCCAGGCGATTAACCAGTTTTTAGACCAGCAGCCAACAGACAGCACGCAAGACAAAGCCCAGCGGCTTCAAGGCCTGTCGGGGCTGTGGGCCACCCGTACCGATATGGCAGACCCTGCTGCCTACGTCGAAGCGCTGCGTGCGCCCCGCTTTAAATCTGGTGCTTGATGGCTTCGCCTCTGGTTTCAGCCCAAGGCGTTTTGATTGACTCCGACGTGCTGATCTGGTTAATGCGCGGCAACGCTGCTGCGTTGGCAGCTGTCAATCTGGAGACTGATTGGTACGTATCAGCCGTGTCGTACATGGAACTGGTACAAGGTTGCCGCAACAAAGCCGAGCTGAAAGCGATACAAAAAGCCTTTAAGTCCGGCGCTAGCGACGTGCTGCCAGTTACCCAAAGCATCAGCGAGTCAGCCTGCCGTTTGGTTGAAAAATACAGTCTTTCACACAGCGTTCATTTGGCTGACGCACTGATTGCCGCAACCGCTATGGAGCAAAAACTGCCGCTGCTGAGCGGCAACAGCAAGCACTTCGCGGCTATTGACGGGTTAGAGCTGCGTGCCTTCAAGCCCTGACTGTTAAAAAACTGCGTCAAGAAGCAATTTTGGTCATTTTTGATGCCTATATCAAGCTTTAGCCCAATGATTACGTGCGTAACCAGCTATTTAATTAATAGTAACTAGAAACTCTCATGCGGCATCAAATAGCGCCACTGCCCGACTGGCAAATGCCCCAAATTCACGCGGCCAATCCGCACCCGCTTCAAGCCTGTCACGTACAAGCCGACCTGCTCGCACATGCGCCTGATCTGGCGTTTTTTGCCTTGCCGCAAGACAAAAAGTAGCTGCTCCGGGTTTTGCCAGCTGACCTGCGCGGGGCGAAGCAGCTGGCCGTCCAGACTGAGGCCGTGACATAACAGTTTGAGTTTTTCCGGGTTAAACAACGCTTGGACGTTGTTGTTTTCACCGCGCAAATCGCCCAGACTGACCCTCACCAGATATTCTTTTTCAATCTCTGAATCTTCACCAATCAGTTGCCTGGCAACGCGCCCGTCCTGAGTGAGCACTAACAATCCAATCGAATCAATGTCCAGTCGCCCGGCCGGCGCCAGGCCGCGCAACTGGTCAAAGCCCCAGCGCATGCGGCTGTTGCATTCAGCCCAGCGGTTGCCGGGCTGCACCAGCGCTACCGCAGGCTCATGCCCGTCTTCAGCCTGGCCACTGACGTAACCCACGGGTTTGTTGATGAGGATGGTGACCTGCTGCTTTTGCTGCTGCTCGGCAGCGCGGTCAATCTCAATACGCGCGTTGGGGGCTACAGGCTGGCCCATCACGGCAGGCTTGCCGTCAACCCGCACCCAACCGTTGGCAATCCAGGCGTCAGCCTCGCGCCGCGAGCAAATGCCCAGCTCGGCCATGCGTTTGTTCAGGCGAATCGTGCTGCCAGTGGAGGCATCGGGCGAACCAGCAGGCAGGGCAGCAGCGGCACGAATACGCACGGCTGCCGGGGCGGGGAGTTTTGGGGGAGCAGATTCGGCCATGTGATGCGCCCAATTTTAAAGGCCTTATGCAAACTGAACGAGACCCGCTTTTCAGGGCAGGCGAGGGCTTGCGGATTACACGGGTTTGAGGGACTTGGGCCGCGCCTGCTGGAGGCTTGAAAGACACCAGATTTGCTCTTGAATAAATACCGAATGACGCCTGTATTTTAAAACTTTCAGCTATTTTTACCCGCAAAAATTCCCGCTCTGAGTGCCGCCAGATCAAGCACGCGCAGGCCGCCATATTCGACCCGAATCGTTTCCCTGGCCTCCAGCTCGGCCAGCGCCTGATTGACACGCTGGCGCGACAGACCCACGAGGTAAGCGAGCTCTTGCTGGGTGATACGCAGAATTTCGCCCACACCGGGGTAGAGCACCGGGTTAAACAGCGCTGCCAGGCTGCGCGCCACGCGCAAGTCCGGGTTGTTCATGCGGTCAATCTCGCGCGCGGCGATGAACTGGCCCAGGCGTTCATTGAGCTGGTTCATCACGAAGCGGTTAAAACCAATCGAGTGGTCCAGCAGCCAGTGGAAGGTATCAACCGGCAAGCCCGCCACCACGCCTTTACGCAGCGCCTGGATGTTGTAGCGGTAGGGCTCGCGTTTAAGCGCGGTGCCTTCGCCAAACCAGCCACCGGGCGGCACGCCGGTGTAAGTCATGGTCATGCCCTGGTCGTTGTCACTGCTCATTTTGAGCAGGCCTTCGACCACACCGAACCAGTAGGTCACGGGGCGGCCGACCCGGCAGACATAGTCGCCAGCCGATGCATCACCTACCCGCAGGGCCGTAACGGCGATCTCGCGTTCGGCCGGTAACAGCAAATCCAGCCAGGGAATGCCGGCAAGTTCTGCTGCGCTGGCCAGGCGACTATGGATTTGGAGGGGCTTGTCAACCTGCATGGGGCGTGCTGTCAAATCCTAGGGGAAAGTCCGGGGGAGTATTCACCCTTGAATTGTCGTCGGAATGACAACGTAACGTCAAACGACTGCCTACCATTCCTCCCATACCCGTAACTCTGTGGCGGCAAGCACACCTCATCAGGCAATGCTGACGACATCAGGATAAAGAGACAGACACGATGCAGACCACGTTCCCACAACTGCTGATCAAACATGCCGCCGAGCGCCCGGATGCGCCCGCCATGCGCGAGAAAGAATATGGCATTTGGCAAGCGCATAGCTGGGCGGCGCTTGGCACCCTGGTTCAACACATTGCCTGCGGCCTGCATGAAGCGGGGCTGGAACGCGGTGAGCACATCGTGGTGGTGGGTGGCAACCGCCCACGGCTGTATGCCACCATGCTGGCTGCGCAATCGCTGGGGGCTATTCCGGTGCCGTTGTACCAGGACGCTGTTGGCGCTGAGTGCGTTTTTCCCATCAACAATGCGGACGTGCGTTTTGCGATGGTTGAAGACCAGGAACAAGTCGACAAACTGCTTGAAATACGCACCAGCTGCCCGACGCTTGAGCACATATTTTTTGACCAGCCACGCGGCCTGCGCAACTATTCAGAGCCCGGCCTGATGGCGCTCGACCAGTTGATCGTGATGGGCAAAAACTTTGCCAGCACTCAGCCTGGCTGGTATGCGGCTGAAGTGGCCAAAGCCAACCCAAACGATGTGGCGGCCATGTTTTTTACATCTGGCACCACAGGCAACCCCAAGGGCGTGGTACACACGCACAGAACACTGCTGGACAGCGCCAAGGCTGGCGCTGACTTTGACAAACTCACGGCCAACGAAGATGTGCTGGCCTACTTGCCGCCAGCCTGGATTGGTCAAAACATATTCAGCTACGCGCAGTGGCTCACATGCGGCTATGTGGTCAATTGCCCCGAAAGTGCCAGCACAGTCACGATTGACCTGAAAGAAATTGGACCAACCTACTACTTTGCACCGCCAAGAGTTTTTGAAGGTTTGCTCACCGCTGTGATGATTCGGATGGAAGACGCCGGGTACATCAAGCGCGGTATCTTCAAATACTTTATGGATGTCGCCAAGCGTGTAGGCCCTGCGCGCATGGACGGCAAATCGATAGGCGCGCTGCAAACACTGCTGTACGCCATCGGCAATCTGCTGGTGTATGGCCCGCTCCGCAACAACCTGGGCTTTTCGCGCGTACGCGTAGCCTACACAGCCGGCGAGGCGATTGGGCCGGACCTGTTTACGTTTTACCGCTCTATCGGTATCAATATGAAGCAGTTGTATGGGTCGACTGAAACCGCTGTGTTTGTCTGCCTGCAGCCCGACAACGAAGCCCGCGCCGACACCGTGGGCGTGCCCATTGCAGGTGTGCAAATCAAGGTCGCTGACAACGGCGAGATCATGGTCAAGTCGAAAGGCTTGCTAAAGGAATATTACAAAAACCCGACAGCGACAGCCGAGGTGTTGACGGCCGACGGCTGGTACAAAACCAGCGATGCCGGGTTCATTGACGCGAGTGGTCACCTGAAGATCATTGACCGTGTCAAAGACGTGGGCCGTATCAAGGGCGGTGCAAACGATGGTGCCATGTTCGCACCCAAATACGTTGAAAACAAGCTCAAGTTTTTCCCATACATCAAGGAAGTGGTGGCCTACGGCGATGGCCGGGACCAGGTGTGCGTGTTTATCAATATTGACTTTGATGCTGTTGGTAACTGGGCCGAGCGGCGCAATCTGCCCTACGCGGGTTATGCAGACCTGGCGCAAAAGCCAGAGGCGTACCAGTTGATCAAGGAATGCGTTGAAAAGGTCAACGCCGACCTGAGTGTCGATGCGCTGCTGGCAGGCTCGCAGGTCAGCCGCTTTTTGATTTTGCACAAAGAGCTTGATGCCGACGACGGCGAACTGACCCGCACCAACAAAGTAAGGCGCGGCTTTATTGGCGACAAATACCAGCCACTGATTGATGCGCTGTACAACGGCAAAACCGAGCAGTTCATTGAAACAGTGGTGAAGTTTGAAGACGGCCGTAGCGGCAGCGTTTCAGCGACATTAAAAATTGGTGACTGCAAAACCTTTGCAGCGGTGAAGGCAGCAGCATGAAAAAAATCGGCGATGTCATCCTTGACGTTCAAAACATTTCTCTCGCATTTGGCGGGGTCAAGGCGCTGCAAGATGTCTCTTTCAATGTCAAGGAGCACGAGATTCGGGCCATCATTGGCCCCAACGGTGCGGGCAAGAGCTCGATGCTGAACTGCATTAACGGCGTGTACCAGCCGCAGCAGGGCTCGATCACCTTCAAGGGTAAAACCTTCAAGCACATGAACAGCCACCAGGTGGCGGTGATGGGGGTTGCACGGACGTTTCAAAACCTGGCGCTTTTCAAAGGCATGAGCGTGCTCGACAACATCATGGCAGGCCGTAATCTGAAAATTAAAAGCAACTTGTTGCTGCAAGCGCTGCGCATAGGCCCTGCTGAAAAAGAAGAGATCATGCACCGGGAGGCGGTCGAGAAAATCATCGACTTCCTGGAAATTCAAGCCTACCGTAAAACCCCTGTAGGCATGCTGCCCTATGGCCTGCAAAAGCGGGTCGACCTGGCGCGTGCACTTGCCATGGAGCCGCAAGTGCTGCTGCTGGATGAACCGATGGCCGGCATGAACGTGGAAGAAAAACAGGACATGTGCCGTTTTGTGCTGGATGTGAACGACGAGTTCGGCACCACCGTGGTGCTGATCGAGCACGACATGGGGGTGGTGATGGACATTTCAGACCGCGTGGTGGTGCTGGATTATGGTAGAAAAATTGGTGATGGCACACCGACGGAAGTGCGTAGCGACCCTGACGTGATCAAAGCCTACCTGGGCACGTCGCATTAAGCGGCGCCGGTATCACGTACCAAACGCAGCCTGCATCACACACTACATACCGGGACAACAGCATGGGATTTTTTCTGGAAACACTTTTTGGCGGCCTGATGACGGGCATGCTGTATTCGCTGGTTGCGCTTGGCTTTGTGCTGATTTTTAAAGCTTCCGGCGTCTTCAACTTTGCGCAAGGCGCCATGGTGCTGTTCGCCGCATTAGCCATGGCGCGTTTTTCGCAATGGTTGCCTCAGTGGTTTGGCTTTGAAAGCCTGTGGCTGGCAAACATTCTTGCTTTCGCGGTCGCTGCAGTGATCATGTTTGTTATCGCCTGGCTGATTGAGCGGCTGGTGCTGCGCCATTTGGTAAACCAGGAAGGCGCCACCCTGCTGATGGCAACCCTGGGAATTGCCTATGTGCTCGATGGCTTCGGGCAAACAATTTTTGGTAGCGCCATCTACAAAATTGACATTGGCCTGCCTAAAGAGCCGGTGTTCATTTTGGCGAATATTTTTCCTGGCGGCTTGTTAATCAACCAGGAAGACCTTGTGGCGGCCGCTATTGCTGCAGGTTTGGTAGCCGTGCTCTCGCTATTTTTCCAAAAAACGACCACTGGCCGAGCCCTTCGCGCCGTGGCTGATGACCACCAGGCGGCTCAGTCTATCGGTATTCCGCTCAACCGCATCTGGGTGATTGTCTGGTGTGTGGCTGGTGTGGTGGCTCTGGTAGCCGGCATGATTTGGGGCAGCAAGCTGGGCGTGCAATTCTCGTTGTCCACGGTTGCGCTGCGCGCTTTGCCGGTAGTGATCCTGGGCGGTCTGACGTCAGTGCCTGGTGCTATTTTGGGTGGCCTGATTATCGGTGTGGGCGAAAAGTTGTCTGAAGTGTATTTGGGCCCCTATGTAGGTGGTGGCATTGAGATCTGGTTCGCCTACGTGCTGGCGCTGATCTTCCTGCTGTTCAGACCGCAGGGTTTGTTTGGCGAAAAAATTATTGACAGAGTCTGAAATGACCCCCACGCTTGTCACTTCGTGTACTGCGCTGCCCCCCGAGGGGTCCGCTGCGCCTGCGGCCTGGCAAAGCCAGTTCCGCGGCCCCGGCTTGAATGAAGCCAAACCCCACCCATAAAGCAAAAATATGATTTACAGAGAAAACGGGCAGTTCAAGACCACTTACCGCGCAGACCAGCAGGTTTTTGCGATTGCGCAAGACCGCATAGCCATCGGTCTGCTGCTGTTGCTGGCCTTTGTAGCCGTCCCCATGCTGGCCAGCGACTACATGTTCAAGGCTATCTTGCTGCCGTTCCTGATTTTGTCGCTGGCTGCGATTGGTGTGAATATATTGGTCGGCTACTGCGGACAAATCTCGCTCGGCTCGGGTGCTTTCATGGCCGTAGGTGCGTATTCCGCTTACAACGCCTTTGTCCGCATCGACGGTATGCCGGTGGTAGTTGCCATGCTGATCGGTGGATTTTTTTCGGCGCTGGTCGGCGTGTTCTTCGGCATCCCAAGCCTTCGAGTGCGCGGTCTGTACCTGGCCATAGCAACGCTGGCGGCGCAGTTTGTCTGCGATTGGGCTTTCTTGCGTATTCCCTGGTTCACGAACAACTCGACATCGGGGGCCGTGTCAGTTTCGAATTTGCAAATCTTCGGCTGGCGCATTGACTCGCCAGTGGATAAGTACCTGTTTGCCCTGGGCATGGTTGTGGTGTTTGCGATTTTGGCCAAAAACCTGGTCCGCTCTGCCATCGGCCGCGAGTGGATGGCCATTCGTGATATGGACGTTGCCGCTGCCGTGATCGGGATCCGCCCGATGTATGCCAAGCTCACCGCGTTTGCTGTGTCCAGCTTCATCATTGGCGTGGCCGGTGCCATGTGGGGCTTTGTTTATTTGGGCTCCTGGGAGCCTGCTGCCTTCTCGATTGACCGCTCCTTTCAACTCTTGTTCATGGTCATCATCGGCGGGCTGGGGTCGATCATGGGTTGCTTTTTTGGGGCTGCCTTCATCGTGATCCTGCCGATTTTTTTGAACCAGTTTTTGCCCTGGGCGGGTAGCTTGGTAGGGGTCGTCATTTCTACAGCGGGCGTTGCCCATGCAGAAATCATGATCTTCGGTGCGCTGATCGTGTGGTTTTTGATTGTCGAGCCACATGGCCTGGCCAGGCTATGGAGCCTGGCCAAGCAAAAGCTGCGCACCTGGCCTTTCCCACACTGAAGGCGAGATGAATAACAAGGCAGCAGTGTGGCGTGCTCGCAAACACTGACGACCGATGGGTTTTGGAGAGCGTTTAGAAATTGTTTTAGTGTGTTTTTACCTGTGTTTTAACCTTTTGGAGACTGAACATGAAATTTAAACTTTTGGCTGTAGCCAGTTTGCTGACACTGGCAGGTGCCACTGCCCTGCCTCTTGTCGCTATCGCGCAGGAAAAAGTGCAGTTTTTTCCTAGCCTGACGGGCCGCACTGGCCCGGTGGCTCCGAACGCCACACCCTTTGCCAACGGCTACTGGGACTATATGAAGCTGGTGAACGTGCGCGGCGGCATCAACGGTATCAAAACCTTGGTGGAAGAATGCGAAACCGCATACGCCACGGATCGCGGTGTGGAATGCTACGAACGCCTCAAAGGTAAACACGGCGGCGCAACCGTGTTCCAGCCTTTGTCTACCGGTATTACATTCGCGCTGACCGAGAAAGTGCCTGCCGACAAAATACCCCTGATCACTTCTGGCTATGGCCGGAGCGATTCCGCCGACGGCGGGGTATTCAAATGGAACTTCCCGCTGATTGGCCACTATTGGGTAGCTGGCGACACCGTGCTCCAGCACATTGCCAAAAAAGAAGGTGGTTGGGACAAGCTCAAGGGCAAGAAAATCGGTGTCGTCTACCACGACTCACCGTTTGGCCGCGAGTTGCTGCCCATTGTCAATGAACGTGCAGCGATGCACGGCTTCACGATTTTGCCGCTACCGGTAGCTGCACCTGGCGTGGAGCAAAAATCAACCTGGCTGCAAGTGCGCCAGCAGCGTCCTGATTTTGTAGTGATGCAAACCTGGGGCGTCATGACACCTACCGCCATCAAGGAGGCGGTAGCCACAGGCTACCCGCGCGAAAAGATGTTTGGCACCTGGTGGTCTGGCGCTGAGCCAGATCTGAAAGACGTGGGCGAAGCTGCCAAAGGTTATAGCGCGGTGATGATGCAGCACGGCGCTGAACCCGGCTCTGCGGTGGTCAAGGAGATCCTGGAAAAAGTGCACGGCAAGGCACAGGGAACGGGGCCTAAAGAAGAAGTGGGCTCGGTGCTGTACATGCGCGGTGTTGTGGGAGCCATGCTGTCAGTAGAAGGCGTACGCGCAGCGCAAGAGCGCTTTGGCAAGGGCAAGCACATGTCGGGCGAGCAGGCACGTTGGGGCTATGAGAACCTGAACCTGACGCAGGCCAAGCTCGATGCGCTGGGCTTCAAAGGTGTGATGCGTCCGGTGTCCACCAGCTGCCAGGACCACATGGGCTCTGCGTGGGCGCGGGTACACACCTGGGATGGCAGCAAGTTTGTCTGGTCGTCAGACTGGCTGCAGGCCGATGACCAGATCATTCGTCCGCTCGTGAGAGCATCTGCCGACAGATTTGCGGCTGAAAAGAAACTGACACGCCGCGCACCGGCTGACTGCCAGTCCTGATCCAGCCCCTTCGCAAGAAGTGTGGCCGTGCTGCGCTTCTTGCATAAGAACCTTCGCCCTGGCGAAGCGGCTCTGACGAGCCGCCAAATGCAAGCGCTGCAACCTTATTTACAGCGCTTGCATTTGTGAAAGACACACCCCAATGACCATGGTTACCACCCCTTCTACCAACCCAACCGCCGCCGCCACAGCCGCTCCCAGCATCGTCCTCAATGTCAACGGCATCGAGGTCATCTATAACCACGTCATCCTGGTGCTCAAGGGCGTCTCGCTGCAGGTGCCGCAAGGCGGTATTGTGGCGCTGCTGGGTGGTAACGGTGCAGGGAAAACCACCACCCTGCGCGCCGTGTCTAACCTGCTGCAAGGCGAGCGCGGCGTGGTCACCAAAGGCAGCATTGAACTGCGCGGGGAACGCATTGAAAACCTCAGTCCCGCTGACCTGGTGCAGCGAGGCGTGGTGCAGGTCATGGAAGGCCGCCATTGCTTTGCCCACCTGACGATTGAAGAAAACCTGCTGACGGGTGGCTACACCGTTAAAAGCAAGGCGCAGATCGCCGCGAATCTGGAAAAGGTTTACAACTACTTTCCGCGCCTTAAAACTCGCCGCACCTCGCAAGCCGCCTACACCTCAGGGGGCGAGCAGCAAATGTGCGCGATTGGCCGGGCCCTGATGGCTAGCCCCACCATGGTGCTGCTGGACGAGCCGTCGATGGGTCTGGCGCCGCAAATTGTGGAAGAGGTTTTTGAGATTGTGAAAGACCTGAACCAGAAAGAAAAGGTTACCTTTCTGCTGGCTGAGCAAAACACTTTTATGGCGCTGCGCTATGCAGACTATGGCTACATCATGGAAAGTGGCCGTATTGTGATGGATGGTCTGGCTTCCGAGCTGGCCAACAACCAGGATGTGAAAGAGTTTTACCTGGGAACAGGTGGCGGTGGCGAAAAGAAAAGCTTTAAGGACATCAAAAGCTACAAGCGCCGTAAGCGCTGGCTGGCTTGAGCTGAAATGAGGCAGCCATGAATCCCTTTTTTGACGCCCTGGAAACCCGCGCGCCTGCCAGCCGCGAAGCCAATCTGCTAAGGCATTTGCCTGGGCTGGTGGCGCATGCACAAAAAGCCGCGCCGGCTTTCAGCAAGCTGCTGGCTGGTGTGGATGCCGCATCCATCACCAGCCGCGCCGCGCTGGCCGGCCTGCCAGTGACGCGCAAGAACGAGTTGTATGACTTGCAAAAAGCAGGACGCCCGAACGATCTGTTTGGTGGTTTTAGCGCCGTGCTTCGCGGGCCAAGAATGCCGCGACTGTTTGCATCCCCGGGGCCGATTTATGAGCCTGAGGGGGTGGCCAAAGACTACTGGCGTGCGGGCCGGGCAATATATGCGGCAGGCTTTAGAGCGGGCGACCTGGCGCACAACGCATTCAGCTACCACATGACGCCAGGCGCGTTCATCATGGAATCGGGCTTGCATGCGGTGGGCTGTACCGTGTTCCCCGCGGGCGTGGGGCAAACCGAGCAGCAACTGCAAGCGATTGCCGAATTGCGGCCAGACGGGTATGCGGGCACGCCCAGTTTTTTGCGGATTCTGGTTGAAAAGGCTGAGGAAACAGGCAGCGATATCAGCAGCATGAAGAAGGGTCTGGTCGGCGGCGAGGCGTTTCCGCCCAGCCTGCGTGACTGGTTTACGGCACGCAATATGGCGATTTATCAAAGCTATGCCACGGCAGATTTGGGCTTGATCGCTTACGAAACCGAGGCACGCGCGGGCCTGGTGATTGACGAAGGCGTGATTGTTGAGATCGTCCGCCCTGGCACAGGCGACCCGGTGGCCGATGGTGAGGTGGGTGAGCTGGTGGTGACGACGCTAAACCCTGATTACCCCTTGATCCGTTTTGCTACAGGCGATTTATCAGCCCTGCTGCCGGGCCACTGCCCTACGGGCCGCACCAACACACGCATCAAAGGCTGGATGGGCCGGGCCGATCAGACCGTGAAGATTCGCGGCATGTTTGTTCACCCCGGTCAGGTGGCCACCATTACCAAGCGCTTCCCGGAAGTGCTGAAAGCACGCCTTGTCGTCAGCGGTGAAATGGCTGATGACCGCATGCACTTTCAGGTCGAAGCAGCCCCTGGCCATGCGGGGCTCGATCAAAAAATCAGCGAAGCCATCCGTGACGTGACCAAGCTGCGCGGCACGGTTGAGCTGGTCGCTCCTGGCAGCCTGCCCAACGATGGCAAGGTAATTGAAGACGCACGCAGCTACAAATAGACCTTACGGGGATTGCACTTAGGTAGTTCCCGCGATGCACATCTGCCCGGACAATCGTAAACTCTGGTTTTTTATCAGGAGACCGTCATGAAACCCATCAAGCATTTACTCGTCCTGGCTGCCGCTGCGGCGACCATGTTTGCCCACACGCAAGCCAGTGCGCAAGCTTACCCGGGCACCAAGCCCGTCACCTTTGTCGTGCCTTTTGCGGCGGGCGGCCCAACCGACCGCGTAGCTCGCGACCTGGCCGAAGCCATGCGCAAAAGCATGGGCGGCGGTGCCACTTTTGTGGTTGAAAACGTCAACGGCGCTGGCGGCACGATTGGCGCTACCAAAGTTGCCAAAGCAACGCCCGACGGCTACACGCTGTTGCTGTTCCATATCGGCATGGCATCCACTCCTGCCCTGTATCGCAAGCTGGCCTACAAGCCGCTGGAAGATTTTGAGTTTTTGGGCATGATCAATGAAGTACCTATGACGCTGATTGGCAAGCCCCAATTACCTGCCAACAACTACCGCGATTTCGAAAACTACATTCGCGCCAATGCGGGTAAATTGAATATTGCCCACGCAGGTTTGGGTTCAGCGTCACACCTGTGCGGCTTGATGTGGCAGTCGGCCATCAAGGCCAAAGAAGCCATGACCACCATTCCGTTCGGCGGCACCGCCCCAGCCATGAATGCGCTGGTGGGTGGCCAGGTCGATTTGATGTGTGACCAGACCACCAACACGGTTGGCCAGATTGAAGCCGGGCGTGTCAAGGCATTTGCCGTAACCACCGCCAAACCGCTGTCGAACAACAAGCTGCTAAAAGACTACCCGACCTTGCAGGAAATGGGTTTGAAAGGTTTCGATTTGACCATCTGGCACGGCTTGTATGCCCCTAAAGGCACACCGCCTGCAGTACTGGCAGCGCTCAACGAAGGCCTGAAAAAAGCCCTGAAAGACCCCGACTTCATCAAAAAGCAGGAAAGCCTGGGCGCTGTGGTGGTGACTGACAATCGTGTTGAGCCTGCCGCGCACAAGGCTTTTGTGGCAACAGAAATGGTCAAGCTGAAAGCCGTGATCGCCGCTGCCGGGCAGTACGCTGACTGACCCTGCCGACCGCACAGTAAGCCGCCGCACCGCAAGGCCTGGCGGCTTTTTTATTCGCTGCCTAAAGCGCTGGACGTGGGGTTGTCCCGCTATCGCCTCAGGCGCGATTGAAGGTAAAACCTGAGTTATGCCTGTTCTGCGTATTGTGGACTCCATCACCGAGCTTGGGGGGCATGACGAGGGCTGCATTGCCGTGAGTGGCTCACACGGCGGTTTGAGTTCTGCTCGCTACGCGCTGGCGGCACGCCCACTGCTCAGTGTGTTCAATGATGCAGGTGTTGGCCTGAACAGCGCGGGGCTGGCGGCACTCGATTTTTTCCGATCGCACGGTCTGGCGGCCTGCACGGTGGCGCATCACAGTGCCTGTATAGGCGAGGCGAAGAGCACGCTGGCCAGCGGTGTTGTGAGTGCTGCCAACGCAACTGCGTCGGCATCGGGCGTTCAAGTTGGCTGGACTTGCCAGCAAGCGGTTGATTTCATTTTAAATTTTCAAGAAAGTCGATGATGTATCCATTTAGCCCCTCAAAAAGACTTGCAGCCCAATTAATATACGGGCTAACAGCTACCTTTTTAATAGCATCCAGCAGCCTGGCACAAACCGCCTGGCCGAACAAACCGGTGCGCATCATCGTGCCGTTTGCTGCGGGCGGCACCACAGACATTTTGGCGCGCGCCATGGCACCTGAATTGACCAAAGCCTTTGGTCAATCGTTCATTGTTGAAAACCGCGCGGGCGCTGGCGGCAATATTGGCGCCGACCTGGTGGCCAAGTCCCCGCCCGACGGCTACACGATTTTGATGGGCACAGTGGGTACTCACGGCATCAACAAAGCGCTCTACGCCAAGATGCCCTTCGACTCACAAAAAGACTTTGCGCCGATCACGCTGGTGGCAGGCGTACCGAATGTGATGGTGATGAACGCCGAAAAAGCCAAGGCATTGAATATCAATACAGTGCCGGAGTTCATCACTTACGCCAAAGCCAATCCAGCCAAATTCAGCATGGCATCAAGTGGCAACGGCACCTCCATTCATTTGGCGGGCGAACTGTTCAAGTCGCGCACCGGGATTTTCATGACGCATATCCCGTACCGCGGCTCTGGCCCTGCCCTGCTGGACCTGGTGGGCGGTAGCGTGGACGTGATGTTTGACAACCTGCCGTCAGCCTTGCCGCAAATCAAGGCAGGCAAGCTCAAAGCCTTTGCCGTGACCAGCGCCCAGCGTTCGGTGGCTGTGCCTGAGTTACCGACCATTGAAGAGGCAGGCAAGCTGCCGGGCTTTGATGCCAGTTCATGGTTTGGCTTGCTGGCCCCGGCTGGCACGCCGCAAGACATCGTGAACCGTATTCAACAGGAAGTCACCAAATCGCTGGGCACGGCGGGTATGAAAGAAAAACTGCTGGCTCAGGGCGCAATACCCGGCGGCAACACGCCAGAGCAATTCAACACCTTCATCAACGCCGAGCACGTCAAGTGGGCACAGGTGGTGAAGGTATCAGGCGCCAAAGTTGATTAAGGCTCAGACGCCCCAAACCACGTCGGTTTGGGCTTTGTGATTGCGCTGAAGCATGTCAATAAAAGGCATGGCGCGCTGACGCAGCCCGGGTGCGTCTCCATGAACAGCGCCAGTATCGCCTTCAGCCTCAGCATCGACCACCTGCTGGGTTGACTCTTCCAGCGCAATCGCATCATGCAGTGCCTGGATAGCCGCTGGCATCTGGGATGCCAAAATGATGCCGGTCGGCGCTGCGTCCTTGCCAATCGCCTCCAACACCCTGCGACCATTGGCTTCCAGCATGATCACGTCGCCTGCGTTTTTGGATTTGAATTTGTAAAGCATGAAAATCCTGGGTACAGCTGCCAGCCAGCTACGCCCTGATTATGTGCCCGGCGCAGGCCAGCACGTGTAAGCCTGATTCGGCGATTTACAAACCGCGTCGAGCTGTTGCAGTATTTTTTTGCTGATTTCTAACAGCTCATTGAACCCGTTTTCTATCGGGCGAAAGACCAAACTTGATGTCGAAGTACAGGATTTGATCTAAATTACACAGGCCGCTGACCTCCCCGCACCTCTTTGACCAGTTGGCATTTCAAGCAAAATACAACCATGTTTCCTACCGCTAGCGTCCAAAAACCTGCTGCCCAATCCCTGAGCCAAGACGGGCTGAGCCTGCTTTCCCCCGCAGATCTGATAACCACCCTTAAACTGCCAGACGATTGGGCACAGCGATGGGATAGCCTGGTCACGGCCTGGCACAACTTGCCGCCTGACGCACACCTGAAAGACGGCGGTAGT
>Ga0105052_10004719_pt1 | contig 14817 bp, 10 predicted proteins | sample FRY03_FD_78094 | JGI IMG/M metagenome (GOLD analysis project Ga0105052, IMG submission 78094) | Freshwater microbial communities from Lake Fryxell liftoff mats and glacier meltwater in Antarctica - FRY-03 | ecosystem: Environmental > Aquatic > Freshwater > Ice > Glacier meltwater ... | reverse complement strand
GCGTCGCCGATCCGCCGCTCGAGGCTGCCCGCGGCAAAATTGCCGGCCGCCATTTCATCGACCACCTTGCGAATGTCCCGCTCGGCGCCGAGCAGCAGTCCCAGCGCATTGCCGCTGTAGGGATACTGCGCGGGAATCGCCTCCTGGGCGATCCACTTGCCGTTGACGTAAGCAAAAAAGTCATCGCCCGGTTTGACCGCCTTGTCGATATCGGCGGGGTTGAAGCCCCAGCCGCCGAATTCGGGCAGGCGGTATTCCTCGGTCGGGATCGCGGTGGCGGGGGTCTGCGCGGCGACGGGTGCGCTGAGGGCGGCCAGCGAAACGGCGGCTGACAGCCCTAGCGCACGGGCAGCGACAAACACGAAAGGCGTCTTGATCATGTGGTCCGGTTCCTTGGCGAAAATCGTGATATTTGAAACGATTAGCGCCGCTTTGTCGCGTGCCGACACCCGATTGCAAGGCCTTTGGCCGATGCGCCTATGCCGTTGGTCGATGCGTCTATGCCGTTGGTCGATTTAAGGCGTCGGTCTAGGCCGCCAGCCCATCGAACTGGAGCCGCGCCAGACGTGCATAGAGTCCGTCGGCCTTGGTCAGCGCGGCGTGGGTGCCCTGTTCGACGATCCGCCCCTCGTCCATCACGACGATCCGGTCGGCCTGCCGGATCGTGGCGAGGCGGTGGGCGATGACCAGCGTGGTGCGGTTCTTCATCAGCCGGTCGAGCGCGTCCTGGACCAGCCGCTCGCTTTCGGCATCGAGCGCGCTGGTCGCCTCGTCGAGCAACAGGATCGGCGAATCGCGCAGCAGCGCGCGGGCAATCGCCACGCGCTGGCGCTGCCCGCCGGAAAGCCGCGCCCCGGCATCGCCCAGAAAGGTATCGAGCCCCTGGGGCAGCGCGCGGAGGAAATCCTCGGCATGGGCGGCGCGGGCGGCCTCCCAGATCTCGTCGTCCGAAGCGTCCCACTTGCCATAGCGCAAGTTGTCGCGCGCGCTGGAGGCGAACAGCACGGCGTCCTGCGGAACCAGCGCGATACGGTTGCGGATCGCGGCGGGATCGGCCGAGGGCAGCGGCACGCCGTCGATCTTCACCGCCCCGCCCTGTGGATCGTAGAACCGCAGGGCAAGCTGGAACAGGGTCGACTTGCCGGCGCCGGACGGCCCGACCAGCGCAACCGTCTCGCCCGGCTCCACGGTCAGGTTGAAATCGCGCAGCGCCGCGGTTTCGAGGCGGCTGGGATAGCGGAAAGTGACCTTCTCGAACGCCAGTTGCCCGCGCGGCGGCGACGGCAGGACCACGGGGCGCGCAGGCGCGGCGATACCGGGCTGTTCGTCGAGCAGTTCGGCGAGGCGGCTGGCCGCGCCCGAGCCGCGCAGCAGATCGCCATAAACCTCGCTGAGCGAGGCGAATGCGCCCGCCACCAGACCGCCGGTCAGCACGAATGCGGCGATCGTCCCGCCCGAGATCGAGCCGGTCGCCACCCCGATCGCGCCCTGCCACATCATCACGGTGATCGAGCCGAAGATCAGGAAGATGACGATCGCGGTCATTACCGAGCGGATCATGATGCGGCGCCGCGCGGTTTCGAATGTCCGCTCGACCGCCACCGCGAACCGCTCCCCCTCGCGGCGCTCCTGGTTGAACGACTGGACGATCTTCATTGCGCCCAGCACCTCCGAGACCATCGCCCCGACATCGGCGACCCGGTCCTGACTGGAGCGCGAGACGTTGCGCAGGCGGCGCCCGAACAGGATGATCGGGGTGATGATCAGCGGAATCGCTAACAGCAACCCTGCGGTAAGCCTGGGTGCCAGCGCGAACAGGAAGATGATTCCGCCGATGCCGGTAATCAGGTTGCGTAGCGCCACCGAGACGGTCGTGCCCACGACCTGTTCGATGATCGCGGTATCGGCGGTCATCCGGCTGCTGATCTCCTTGGGGCTGTTTTCCTCGAAGAAGCCGGGCGGCATCCGCAACAGGTTGGTCTGGACCAGCAGGCGGATGTCGGCGACCACCCGTTCGCCCAGCCACGATACGAAGAAAAAGCGCAGCGCGGTCGCCGCGCCCAGCACGACCACGATCATCAGCAGGTACTGAAACGAATGGGCTATCGAATCGAGATTGGCCCCGGGGCCGAACGCATCGTCGATGATGACCTTGAACCGCGCGGGGATCGCCAGCGTCGCCGCCGAAGTGGTCAGCAGCGCGAACAGCGCAACCGCCAGTTGCCTGGGATAGCGCAGCGCCTGCCGCCAGATCATCGTCAGCGGACGCAGCGTCTTGGCCGGGCGCGGCTCGGCGGGCGGAGCCGATACGGGCGCCGTTTGCGGGGGCGCTGTCGACAGGGTGGGCGGCCCTCCAGCCGCGTTGTTCTCGTCCATCGGTTCCCGGATAGCCCATGCCAGCGGCGGAATGAAGGGGCGCGCGAGCTTTTCGGCCGTTGCAGGACACAAATCTGTCGTGCTGCATTGCAACACTGGCGGAACGGGTGCAGTCTGATACTTCGCAAGTGCAATATTCAGGGGCGCACAATGCTCTACAAGGCTTATGAGATGCAGCGCTCGCTGCTCAATTTTTCCAGCGCCTGGGCCTCGATCGGGGCCGAGATGCTCAGCGACGAGCGGTTCCCGCCGGGCTATTTCGGCTGGGGCAAGACTTCGGCCAAGGCGCTGGAGGTGTTCGCCCATGCCGCCGCGCCGCGCGGCAAGCCCTTGTTCGGCATCCGCACCATCGAGGTCGACGGACAGCGCCATGCGGTCACCGAGGCCGGGGTGATCCACAAGCCGTTCGGCGACCTGCGCCGCTTCACCCACACCGGGCTGCCCGCCGACGCGCCCAGCCTGCTGATCGTCGCGCCGATGAGCGGGCACTATGCCACGCTGCTGCGCGGCACGGTCGAACGGATGCTCGAACGCTGCGTGGTCTACATCACCGATTGGGCCGATGCGAAGCTGGTTCCGCTGGAGGCGGGCCGCTTCGATCTGGATGAATACATCGACTATCTGATCGAGTATCTCGACCATATCGGGCAGCACTCGAATGGATTGGGCACCCACATGATGGCGGTGTGCCAGCCCTCGGTCCCGGCGCTGGCGGCGACCGCGCTGATGAACGCCGCCAAACACCCCAGCCGCCCCGCCACGCTGACCATGATGGGCGGGCCGATCGACACGCGCGAGGCCCCGACCGAGGTCAACGACATGGCCCGAGAGCGCTCGCACGTGTGGTTCAAGCGCAACATGATCGCGACCGTGCCGATGACCTACCCGGGCGCGGGGCGGCAGGTCTATCCCGGCTTCGTCCAGCTCTTCAGCTTCATGAGCATGAATCTCGGCAGCCACATCGAGAGCCATTACGGAATGTTCAAGCATCTGGTCGCAGGCGACGGCGACGGCGCCGATGCGACCAAGGCGTTCTACGAGGAATACCGCGCGGTCTGCGACATGACCGCCGAATTCTACCTCCAGACGGTCGACGTGGTGTTCCAGACCCATGCCCTGCCCAGGGGCGAATTCTTCCATCGCGGCGTCAAGGTGGACCTGGGCAAGATCACCGACACCGCGCTGCTGTGCATCGAGGGCGAGCGCGATGATATCTCCGGGATCGGCCAGACCAGGGCCGCGCTCAAGGTGACGCCGAACCTGCCCGAAGCGAAGAAGCGCTACCTGCTGGCCGGGGAGGTCGGGCATTACGGCATTTTCAACGGCTCCAAGTGGCGCCAGCGGATCGCCCCGGTGGTCGAGGACTGGATCGCCGAGCACGGCGCGGCGGGTGCGCGGACGAGTGCAAGGCTGAAAGCGGTCAACTGAGCGGGCCGCTGGGTCGCTTGCACGTTTCGGCGGTCGTCGAACGCTTTGCAGTAGCGGGCAGCTTCACGATTGCGCGCGGGGCCAAGACCCACGTCGATGTGGTGGGCTGCGAGGTTTCGGCTGACGGGCGACGGCGCAGATCTGGCGCGGGTCGCGGCGGTGCGGGCGGGGGCACCCCACGCCCGCCTGACCATCGACGCCAACGAAAGCTGGGCGGGGCATGACATCGCCGCCCAAACCGCCGCGCTTGCCGCGCTGGGGGTGGAGATGGTCGAACAACCGCTCCCCGCCGGGGCCGACCATGCGCTGCAAGGCTTGCGAACGGCGCTGCCGCTATGCGCCGACGAGAGCTGCCACACCGCCGCCGATCTCGCGGCGGTCGCGCAGCGTTATCGCGCGGTCAATCTCAAGCTCGACAAGGCCGGCGGGCTCACCGCCGGGCTCGCGCTGGCCCGCGCGGCACGCGCGCTCGGCCTCGACCTGATGCTGGGCTGCATGCTCTCGACCAGCCGCGCGATCCGCTTTGCGCTGCCGCTGGCTCCGCTGGCGCGGTGGATCGATCTGGATGGTGCGGCCTTGCTGGCCCGGGACCGATCCGATCCGCTGCGTTACGAGGGCGGAATGATCCTGCCGGAATAGCTTAGCGCCGGTCGAGCGCAGGGTCGAGCGTTTGTCCAGGGTCGAGCTGCACCCCGAAGCTGTTGAGGATCATCGATACCTGGGTGTACTGGCCGACCGTGAAGACCAGGTCCATCCGGCCCTTGTCGCCCAGTTCGGCGAGCGCCGCCCAGGTCGCGTCACTGACGAAATGATCCCGCGTCAACTCATCGCAGGCGGTCAGGATCGCGGCATCGAGCCGCGACCAGCCGGGCGCGGCCGGGCCAGCCTTGATCGCCTCGATCTCGGCGGCGGTCAGCCCGGCCTCCAGACCGATGGCATGGTGCTGGGTCCATTCGTAGCCCGCGCCGCAGTTCCATCCGGTCCGCAGGATCGCGAGCTCGCGCTCCCGCTCGGGCAGGGCATTGCGCTTCGACAGCACATAGCTGCCCCATTCGAGGAAGCGGGTGAGCGCCTTGGGGGCATGGGCGAGCGTGCGGAAGATGTTGAGCGCGCCGAGCTTGCCATCCTGCACCGGGGCGAGCGCGGCGGCTTGCTCGGGGGTCAGCGTGTCAAGCTCGAGCGGCGCGATCCGCGGGGCGGAGAGCCTCACCTCACAACCTCGACCGTCACAGGACCTCGAACAGCCCCGCCGCGCCCATCCCGCCGCCGACGCACATCGTCACCACGACGTATTTCGCGCCGCGGCGCTTGCCTTCGATCAGTGCGTGGCCGGTGCAGCGCGCACCGGTCATGCCATAGGGGTGGCCGATGGAGATCGAACCGCCATCGACATTGAGCAGCTCGTCGGGAATGCCCAGGACGTCGCGGCAGTACAGCACCTGGACCGCGAAAGCCTCGTTCAGCTCCCACAAGCCGATGTCGGCCACAGTGAGGCCGAAGCGGGTCAGCAGCTTGGGTACCGCGACGACCGGGCCGATCCCCATCTCGTCGGGCTCGGTCCCGCCCACCGCCATGCCGACGTAGCGGCCGAGCGGGGTCAGGCCCTTTTTCGCGGCGATCGCCGCTTCCATGACGACCACAGCCGATGAACCGTCGGACAGCTGGCTGGCATTGCCCGCGGTGATCGTGCCGTCGGGCAGCACGGTCTTGAGGCCCTGCAAGCCTTCGAGCGTGGTGTCGGCGCGGTTGCCCTCGTCCTTGGCGAGGGTGATTTCCTTCTGCGAGGTCTCGCCGGTGGCCTTGTCGGTGACGTTCATGGTGACCGTCACCGGCACGATCTCGGCATCGAACCGCCCGGCGACCTGCGCGGCGGCGGTGCGCTGCTGCGACTGGAGCGCATAGGCGTCCATCGCCTCGCGCCCGATTTTGTAGCGCTGGGCCACCACTTCAGCGGTCTGGAGCATCGGCATGTGGATGGTGGGGTGCATCGCCATCAGCGCACGATCGGGCGCCACCCGCATCTCGGCGGTCTGCACGAGGCTGATCGATTCCTGTCCGCCGGCTGCGACCACGTCCATCCGGTCGACGATGATCTGCTTGGCAGCGGTCGCAATCGACATCAGCCCCGATGAGCACTGGCGATCCATCGTCATGCCCGAGGTGGTGACCGGAAGGCCCGCACGCAGCGCGACCTGGCGCGCAAGGTTGCCCCCCTGGGTACCCTGCTGGAGCGCCGAGCCCCACAACACGTCGTCGATTTCAGCGGGATCGATCCCCGCGCGCGCGACGGCGGCGCTCAGCGACAGCGCGCCCAGCGACGCGCCCGAAGTGGCATTGAACGCACCGCGATAGGCCTTGCCGATCGGGGTGCGGGCAGTGGAAACGATGACGGCATCACGCATGGCGGGACCTTTTCTTATGCTGTGGGGGATTGAGATAACCCAGCGTCAAACGAAGAACTGGGTGATCCATTCGCAGATCAGCGCGGGCTTGGGCTCACCCTCGATCTCGATTTCGATCTCGTTGGTCTGCTGCCACTGGCCGGGGCGCTTTTCGACCAGCTCGAGCAGCTTGGTGTGGGCGCGGACCCGCTTGCCCGAACGGACCGGAGCAATGAAACGGGTTTTGTTGCCGCCGTAGTTGACCCCCATCTTGACCCCGTCGATGCGCGGGCCGTCGCTGGTCGCACCCAGCGCGGGGATCAGCGAGAGCGTGAGAAAGCCGTGCGCGATGGTCCCGCCGAACGGGGTCAGCCTGGCTTTTTCCTCGTCGATGTGGATGAACTGGAAGTCACCGGTCGCCTCGGCGAACTTGTTGATGCGGTCCTGGGTCACCTCGATCCAGTCGGACGTGCCGATCCGCTCGCCCACTTTGGCGGCAAGTTCCTGCGGGGTAATCGTGGTCGGCATCGCGCGGCTCCTCTTGCCTGTTACGGTTCGGCCCATGTGGGACGGGGCGCGTCATGAACCGAAGGCTCGCGCTATGCAACGCCCTCGGCCACACCCTTTGGCGTCGGAGCGCTCGCGGGGGGCACATGGCGGCGGAACCGCGCGCTTTGCCGGCGCGGGGCCTGCGTCGCCTGCTCCTTGCGCCGCACCAGTGTCCACAGCCCGCATTGCAGCGCCACCACCATGTAGCAGAACGGCTGAAACGCGATCCCGACGAACACCGAACCGACCAGATAGACGATCTGCGAATGCTGGAGCGCCCTGGCAAACGGCGCGACCCAGCCAAGACTGTGGGGGGCCAGCGTCTCGGGCGGGTCGACAAGCGAACTGGGGCGATAGCGCCGGACCAGCCGCTCCATCTGCCACACGCCCAGCACATGGAGCAGCAGCCAGATCGCCAGCCCCGGCCAGCCCTGTTCGCCCAGCATCTCGAAATAGCTGGAGTGATAGGCGCGGCCCTTGTCCTCCAGCCGCTCTGTCTCGACCGCCGTGGTATTGCCGCTGGCGCTGGTTTCGACGACGTCGATGGACAGCCGGTTCTGGCGATAGGCTTCGAACCCGCCGCCGAACGGGTGGGTCTCGACATAGTCCAGCGTCCATTCCCACACCGCCAGCCGGGTCGAGGCGGACTGATCGGCCCGGTGTTCGCCGATCGTCTCCATCCGTTCGGTGAAGCTGGCGGGCAGGAACGGCACTGCCAGCAGGCTCGCCGCGCCGAGCAGGCCCATCGTCAGGAACCGGTGCTTCATGTCGCGCAGGCTGAGCATCACCAGCACCGCGGCGCAGACCAGCCCGGTGCGCGCCTCGGTGCCGATCGGGATCAGCACGGCGGCAAAGACCAGCGCCCACGCGAAGGCCTTGACCCGCCAGTCGGGGGGGAAGATCGTGCCCTCGCGCGCCAGCCACAGCGCCAGCGGGATCAGTGCAATTGCCACTGTCGACAGGATCGAACCTTCGTAAAGCCCGGTGTTGTCGTTGACCAGCAAGTGCAGCGAGCCGTACCCACCGCCCGAAGCCAGCGTCTTGATGCCGGCCGGGATGATGATCGACGCCACGCTCAGCACCATCACCAGGGTCAGCGCTTCCATCCGCAGGCGGGTCCGCAAGGTCAGCGGCAGGAACACCGCAAAGACCAGCGCCTTCCACACCCACGACCACTTTTCGGCGGCGAATTCGGGGAGATCGGCCGACAGCGTGGTCAGCCCGCAATAGACCAGCAGCAGCGCGATCAGTCCCTGGCGGAAGCTGAAGCGGCTCCCCGCCTTGCCATCGACATAGGCCCACCCAGCAAAGGCCAGCGTGAACGCAATCAGCGAAATCGGCAGATGCGTGAGCAGCATCCACGATATTTTCTGCGGGGCGAGAATGTCGATGTAGACATAGGCCAGCACCCACAGGAACGGACGGCGCACGCCTGCTGCGAGCACCGCGAAGATGAAGGCGGTAAGGGCGAGATCGATCACGCGGCGGAATCAGTCTTTTCGGGCGTTTTGGTCGTCCTGGGACCGGCGACGAAACCGCTGCACTATATGCGGGCGTTCGACCGGATCGTCGGGATCGCGGTCGAGATCGTCGCGCAGCAGCACCCGCCACAGTCCCACGGCCAGCAGAAGGTGAGTCAGCCCGAGCGCGAAATTGTCGATCATCAGCTCGCCGTCCCGCCCTGTTTTCGCAGCAAATAACTTCGCGTTTTCAACGGAGAACCCGGCCCGTTGTGACGTTTTTAACCCTGATTGGTTGACGCCCCGTTAAGGCTTGGCTGCGACAAGGCGGCAATGGCCCGGATCCTCCACGTTCTCGATCACAGCTTGCCGCTGCACAGCGGCTATACGTTTCGTTCCCGCGCCATCCTGAAAGCGCAGGAGGCCGACGGCCACGAAGTGCGTGGCGTCACCGGATTGCGCCAGTGGGACGGTTCGCCCGGCCCCGAAACCGCCGACCCGGCAGGCGAAATCGTCGACGGGCTGCGTTTCTACCGGACGGCGGGCACGGCGAGCGGCGGGCCGGGACTGCGCGAATGGCGCGAAATCGCCGCCCTGACCAAAACGGTCGAGGCGGTATGCGCAGCGTGGAAGCCCGATGTGATCCACGCCCATTCGCCCGCCCTGTGCGGCACCGCAGCGGCGCGCGTGGCCAAGGCGCGGGGCATCCCGCTGGTGTATGAAATCCGCGCGTTCTGGGAGGATGCGGCGGTCGGCAACGCAACCAGCAAAAGCACGATCAGATACTGGTTGACCCGGCGACTGGAGAACCGGGTGATCGCCCAGGCTGATGCGGTGGTGACGATCTGCCGCGGTCTGCGCGATGATCTGATCGCGCGCGGCTTCCCCAGCCGAACCATGGGCCTCGTGCCCAACGGGGTGGACCTTGCGATGTTCGGCGCACCGCCTCCGCGCGATGCTGCGCTGGCGCGCGAACTGGGCTTCGACACCGAACGCTGCCGCGAATCTGCCCGCGAGCCCGGCCCGGTGATCGGCTTTATCGGCAGCTTCTATCCCTACGAGGGGATCGACGACCTGATCGCGGCGATGCCGGAACTGGTTGCCGCACACCCTGCCGCGCGGCTGCTGCTGGTCGGCGGAGGACCGAGCGAGGCGGCCCTGCGCGCGCAGGCCCGGGCCTCGCCCGCCGCCGGGACGATCCGCTTCGTCGGGCGGGTACCGCACAGCGAGGTCAACCGGTACTATTCGCTGATCGACGTCGTCGCCTACCCCCGCAAGGCGATGCGGCTAACCGAACTCGTCACCCCGCTCAAGCCGCTGGAAGCGATGGCGCAGGGCAAGATCGTCGCTGCATCGGACGTCGGCGGGCACCGCGAACTGATCGCCGACGGGCTGACCGGCACGCTGTTCGCGCCCGACGATCCCCGCGATTGCGCGCGCGCGCTGGCCGCGCTGCTGTGGAATCGGGCCGAGTGGGATCACTTGCGGATCGCCGCACGCCGGTTCGTCGAGCGCGAGCACAACTGGGCGCGCAACGTTCAGCGTTATCGGGACGTTTACCAACTGGTGTTAGGCCCGGCCGGCTCCGAACTCGCCGCTGCCTGACCTTTGGGCTGACGCGAGAGACGGGGCGCAAGCCGGCCCTACGGCCCGGTACAACGCACGAGACCGACCGCCGATGAGCACCCTAGTCAGCCCTTCTCCTGCTTCCACCCCTCGTAGCCCGCGCCGGGCAGCGCCGGTCACGGCGCATCCGTGGTTTGCGGCAATCGTTGCGCTGTGGTTCGCCGCCTTGCTGGGCCTGAGCAGCCTCGTGCTGGCCCCGGCGATGCTCGAACGGATCGTTGCGGCGAGCGGGATCGACACCTTTATCGCCGCTGCGGCACCGCCGCTGGGCCAGACCGCACATCTGCTGGTGGCGCTGGGCCTGGCCGGACTGGGCGGCATCCTCGGGCTGATCCTCGGCCGTTTGATTGCCGCGCGAGCGCAAGGCGACAGGCCGGGCCACCGCGAGGTGGTTTATGTCGCCTCCGAGGGGGCAGTCGGTGACGAAGCGGATCCTTGCGGCACGGACAAGTCCGGCCTGGGCCTGCGCGACCGGCTCGCCCGGCTGACCGGGCAGGGCGATGGCCCGCGTGATTTCGCCGACCTGCCCAGATTGCGCGCGCGCGACCGTCATCCCGATGCTCCCGGCCGCAAGCCGCTCACGCCCTCGGACGACTTGGTGGCCGATGACCTGGTGGCCGATAACTTGGCCGCCGACGATCATACGCCGGTCGAACCCGTCTATGCGCCCGCCACCGGGGATGTGGTGATGGTGGCGCAAGACGTGCCCGCATCGGACGAGCCACTCGAACTCGACCTGGTCGATGCCGAGCGTCCTCTCTCGCCGCTCAACGGGGCTGATCCGTTGCGGGCGGCCCCTGCCCTCGCCGGAGCGAGGCTCGATTCGCTCGGCGTGGTGCAACTGACCGAGCGCCTGGCCATCGCGATGCAGGCGCGGCGCGATCGCGATGCGCGGCGCCGACAGGCCGTGGCCCCAGCGCCGGACGAAGCGGCGGAGGAAGCGCCGATCGGCCTGCCCTCGCTGATCGCAGTACGCCCCAGGGAACCCGCACTTGCGCCCGCTGCCCCGCCAGAGGTGTCCGCCGCGCGCGACGCCGCCGGACTCGACAGCGCCGGACTCGGCAGCGAGGCGCTGGAAGGCGGTTATTCGTCGCTGCTCGACCTCAGCCGCCGCCCTGCCCACAGCGATGCGGTGAAGGCTGGCGAGCCGGTGGCGGTATTCGCTGGCCCGGCGGACGGCTCACCGCGTCCCGGCCCGGTCTCGGCACCGGCAGTCGCTGCGCCGTTCGCCGCCGGTCCCGGGAGCAATGCCGCAGGCAGCGATGTTTCCGTCCCGTCGAGATTCCCGGCGGCCAGCGATCCGGCCGAGAATTACCGCGCGCTCAAGGCCGCGCTGGACTCGATCCAGCGGATTTCGGGCACGCGCTGAACTTTCGGAGCCGGCCAGACGTCCGCAAGCCGGGCCGGTGCCAATGCTCGCAGTTGCAAAATTACTATCGGCAAGTCATGGGGACGCCGAGCGCAACTTTCGTCGCCTGACGCGGCGGAGTGAGTCGCGCTTAGTTTCCGTGGCAACTATGTCGCGGACGGCAAGGACGGTTCGTGACGACAGGTTTTCCGCCTTCGCAAGGTCTCTATGACCCCCGCAACGAGCACGATTCGTGCGGCGTGGGCTTCGTCGCGCATATCAAGGGCGTCAAAAGCCACGCCATCGTCGAACAGGCGCTCGAGATCCTCAAAAACCTCGATCATCGCGGCGCGGTCGGCGCCGATCCGTTGTTGGGCGACGGCGCGGGCATCCTGATCCAGCTGCCCGATGCGCTGTTGCGTAGCTGGGCCACCGGCGCGGGCCACGAACTGCCCCAGCCCGGCGACTATGCGGTGGCGATGTGCTTCCTGCCGCGCGACGACGCGGCGCGCGATTTCGCCGTGAGCAACCTCGAAAAATTCATCGCCAAGGAAGGCCAGCGCCTGATCGGCTGGCGTGATGTGCCGACCACGCTCGATGGACTTGGCGCGGCGGTGATCGCGCAGATGCCGGTGATCCGCCAGTGCGTGATCGAACGCGGCAGCAACTGTCCCGATCAGGCCTGTTTCGAGCGCAAGCTGCTGGCGATCCGCAAGCAGGCGCAGAACCCGCTTGCCACGCTGGCGGTCAAGCACGACCTGCCCGGCCTGACCGAGCTGTACATGCCCAGCTTTTCCAGCCGGACGATCGTCTACAAGGGACTGCTGCTCGCCACCCAGGTCGGCAGCTTCTACGATGACCTGCGCGATCCCGCATGCGTCTCGGCGCTGGGCCTCGTCCACCAGCGCTTCTCGACCAACACCTTCCCGTCGTGGAAGCTGGCGCACCCCTATCGCTACATCGCCCACAACGGCGAGATCAACACGGTGCGCGGCAACGTCAACTGGATGAACGCGCGCCGCCGGACGATGGAATCCGAGCTGCTCGGCCCCGATCTCGACAAGATGTGGCCGATCATCCCGCACGGCCAGTCGGACACCGCCTGCCTCGACAACGCGCTCGAACTGCTGCTGGCAGGGGGCTACAGCCTTGCTCATGCGGTGATGATGCTGATCCCGGAGGCCTGGGCCGGCAATCCGCTGATGCAGCCGGCGCGCCGCGCGTTCTACGAATACCACGCCGCGCTGATGGAGCCGTGGGACGGCCCCGCCGCGGTCGCCTTTACCGATGGTCGCCAGATCGGCGCGACGCTCGATCGCAACGGGCTGCGCCCCGCGCGCTTCCTCGTCACCGATGGCGATCTGGTGGTTATGGCCTCCGAGAGCGGCGTGCTGCCGATCAAGGAGGACAACATCGTCCGCAAGTGGCGCCTGCAGCCGGGCAAGATGCTGCTGATCGACCTCGAGCAGGGGCGGATCATCGAGGATGCCGAGATCAAGGCGCAGCTGGCGAGCGAGGAGCCCTATCAGGAGTGGCTCGATTCGGCGCAGTACAAGCTGAAAGACCTGGCGGTGGTCGAGCCCGAGCTGGCGGCCATCCCGGTCGACACCACCAGCCTGCTCGATCGCCAGCAGGCGTTCGGATACACCCAGGAAGACCTCGCCAAGTTCCTTGAGCCGATGGCGCTGGGCGGCGAGGATCCGATCGGCTCGATGGGCACCGACACGCCGATCGCGGTTCTCTCGTCCCGGTCCCGGCTGCTCTACGACTATTTCAAGCAGAACTTCGCGCAGGTCACCAACCCGCCGATCGACCCGATCCGCGAAGAGCTGGTGATGAGCCTGGTCTCGATGATCGGGCCGCGCCCCAACCTGCTCGGCCACGACGCGGGCGCGCACAAGCGGCTTGAGGTGGACCAGCCGATCCTGACCAACGAGGATGTCGCCAAGATCCGTTCGGTCGAGGCCGCGCTCGATGGGGCGTTCCGCACCGAAACCATCGACATGACCTGGGACGTGGAAACCGGCGCGGCGGGCCTGGAACTGGCGATCAGGGAGATGTGCTGGGCGGCGACCGAGGCGGTGCTGGCCGACAAGAACATCCTCATCCTGTCCGACCGCGCGCAAGGCCCGGCGCGGATCGCGATGCCCGCGCTGCTGGCAACGGCGGCGGTTCACCATCACCTCGTCCGGCAGGGCCTGCGGATGCAGACCGGGCTGGTGGTCGAGACCGGCGAAGCGCGCGAGGTCCACCACTTCTGCATGCTCGCCGGCTATGGGGCCGAGGCGATCAACCCTTACGTGGCGTTCGAAACGCTCGAGCAGGTCCGCGTCGCCAAGGCCTTCCCGCTGGAGGCCCGCGAGGTCGAGAAGAACTATATCAAGGCGGTCGGCAAGGGCGTGCTCAAGGTCATGTCCAAGATGGGCATCTCGACCTACCAGTCCTATTGCGGCGCGCAGATCTTCGACGCGGTCGGGCTCTCGACCGCGTTCGTCGATCGTTATTTCACCGGCACCGCGACCAGCATCGAGGGTGTCGGGCTGGCGCAGGTCGCCGAGGAGGCGGTTCGCCGCCACAACCTCGCCTGGGGCGATAACCCGATCTACCGGCGGATGCTCGATGTCGGCGGGATCTATCAGTATCGCATCCGCGGCGAGGAACACGCCTGGACTCCCGCCAATGTCGCCCAGCTCCAGCACGCGGTGCGCGGCAACGATCCGAAGAATTACGCCGAATTCGCCGCCTCGATCAACGAGCAGTCCGAACGGCTGCTGACGATCCGCGGCCTGATGAACCTGAAGCCCGGGGACCAGCCGGTGCCGCTCGACGAGGTCGAACCCGCCAGCGAGATCGTCAAGCGCTTTGCCACCGGGGCGATGAGCTTCGGCTCGATCAGCCGCGAGGCGCATACGACGCTGGCCATCGCGATGAACCGTATCGGCGGCAAGTCGAACACCGGCGAGGGCGGCGAGGAGACTGACCGTTACACGGCGCTGGCCAACGGCGATTCGATGCGTTCGGCAATCAAGCAGGTGGCTTCGGGCCGGTTTGGGGTGACCACCGAATACCTCGTCAACGCCGACGACATCCAGATCAAGATGGCGCAGGGCGCAAAGCCCGGCGAGGGTGGTCAGCTGCCCGGGCACAAGGTCGACAAGATTATCGGCAAGGTCCGCCACTCGACCCCGGGCGTGGGGCTGATCTCGCCCCCGCCGCACCACGACATCTATTCGATCGAAGACCTTGCCCAGCTGATCCACGATCTCAAGAACGTGAACCCGGTGGCGCGGATCTCGGTCAAGCTGGTGTCCGAAGTGGGCGTGGGTACGGTCGCGGCGGGCGTGTCCAAGGCGCGCGCCGATCACGTTACGATCTCGGGCTATGAGGGCGGGACCGGCGCCTCGCCGCTTACGTCATTGACCCATGCCGGGTCTCCCTGGGAAATCGGCCTCGCCGAAACCCAGCAGACACTGCTGCTCAACAACCTGCGCAGCCGCATTGCGGTGCAGGTCGACGGCGGATTGCGGACCGGCCGCGACGTGGCGATCGGCGCGCTGCTCGGGGCTGACGAGTTCGGCTTTGCCACCGCCCCGCTGATCGCGGCGGGCTGCATCATGATGCGCAAGTGCCACCTCAACACCTGCCCGGT
>Ga0105052_10004715_pt1 | contig 14824 bp, 12 predicted proteins | sample FRY03_FD_78094 | JGI IMG/M metagenome (GOLD analysis project Ga0105052, IMG submission 78094) | Freshwater microbial communities from Lake Fryxell liftoff mats and glacier meltwater in Antarctica - FRY-03 | ecosystem: Environmental > Aquatic > Freshwater > Ice > Glacier meltwater ... | reverse complement strand
TTTCACGCTGGTTAGGTTGGGTTCGAATCCCACACGGGTCACTGATCACAACTCAACATTCAGCCCGGTGGTCCAACGGTTGAAGACGTCGCTCTGATAAGGCGGAAACGAAGGTTCAACTCCGGGCACCGATCGGCCGACAGGCCGGATTGGTCCGGGCTATTCAACGGAGATCAAACAATGTTTCAGCGACAACGACATAAACAGATACCGCGACCGATTTCGGGGTCGTGGTGTAACGGCTGCACAGCGAACTTTTAATTCGCAAGGTGAGGGTTCGAATCCCTCCGGCCCCAATGATCGCCATGAGCCACAGGCCTGTAGCTCAACGGTCAGAGCCGGCTCCTTATAAGGGCCAGACGTGGGTTCGATTCCTACCACCGCAATTCTTGGAAGTCATCCGGCTGGATGAGGAGCCTGTCTTGAAAACAGGTGGCGAGTACATCTCGCTTGTGAGTTCGAGTCTCACGGCTTCCGCCTTATTGAAGGTCGAACATGATTCCAAGAACAGGACGTTCACCACCAAAAAACATGCAGTCAATGGCATTGAGAGGAGCGAAAAACCGTGCCCGGGAATAGTGAGTGCTGAGATCGTGAGTTCTTTCCAAGTTCTCGAAGGAGTCATAGATCATCCCCTCCTTTAGATTCACAAGTTGCATTTCCCGGACACTGCGATTTCGAAAATCAATGTAGGTGATGATGTAAACAGCAATCGCGAATCCAGCGAATACTCCAGCAGCTTTTCTCCATCGCCTATTGAATATCACAGCTTGCTCCTGTCTCGTACGTGCATTCTTTTTTCATTATCAGACTTCTCAATGCTTTTGCAACAACACTTTGATCATGGTCCCATGGTCCAGCGGCAACGACGTCTGGCTTACACCCAGAAAACGACGGTTCGAGTCCGTCCGGGATCAATCAGATTTTTGATTTGCGATTTCGGATTTGCGATTGCATTTGATCGACACGCCGCCAATTCAACCGCAAGTCGTCAATCAACAATTGCAAATCATATGGCTCAGTAGGCAACTGGCAGACCACCTTGGCTTAGAACCATGGATGCTGTGGGTTCGAATCCCACCTGAGCTATTCACATCACGTCCTCGCGGAGCAGCCCGGAGTGCTCGCCACCCTGTCAAGGTGGAGATCAGGGGTTCAAATCCCCTCGGGGACGCTTTTTCACAACACGGAACGACGCGGTACGCAATCTGGAAAAGCGGCGTCGACCAACCAGCATCCCTGCCGGTCGGTGCCCGAAACCTTCGTGTTTTTGTGGGTTCGACTCCCACCCGCGTCACTCAACTCATTTGCGTCGGCTGAGCATTGGTCCGGCATTGCCGGTTTGTGATGGAAGCCATATCGAATGGCAGTTGCGAGCCGAAGACGGTGGACTCGAAAACGAACCGCGAGAGCGGATCAAGTGGCCGTAACCCACCCGCCTTCGGGCTTTGGCGGTTCAACTCCGTCCCGACGCACTGACAACTGATAACCGATACGGCCCGTTCGTCTAGCGGTTCAGGATGCTGGCCCCTCAAGCCGGCGAGGCGGGTTCGAATCCCGCACGGGTCAATGCAGGTGAGCAGGTGCTCAACTGGCTTTCATAAGGCTGGTCGGCCCGGTTCGATACCGGGACCTGCAACTTCAGAAGTTGGAGATTACCGGGAAGGTCTGTAGGTGTTTTGGCAGCACACGTCCGTGGTAAGGACGAGGATCGGGTTCAACTCCCGGACGGACCTCTTGATGAAAATAAATGGGCTGTTCGTCCAATGGGAGGACGCTTGGCTTGCAACTAGGAAATCGGTGTTCGAATACCCCGCAGTCCACTTCACGAGCTCAGCCGGGAAAGATGCCGGCATCGATTGCCGCTTTTCGATTGTGCCCACATTCAATCGCAACACCGTCAATTTCCAGTTTTGGATATGTTAATCGTTCAACGTAGACCTGAGTATTACCTTCGGTCTCCACGAGATTGAACACAGGAGTGATTCCATCGTTCGAATCGGATGTCGTAATGAGAATTTTCTCTCCTGGCAGCAGCGTGTAGTCCTCACCCCACGGTTCGATCCACACGACGTGAGGTCGAGGACGATCGTTCCAGATGCCAATCGAGAAAGTTTGCATGACGGAATTATACTAATCCACTGACACGGAAGGTAGCCGGATACGGCTGGCCGGACCGCACTGCTAACGCAGTTCTCCTTCACCGGAGATCAGGGTTCGATTCCCCTCGGACACCCTTCAATATGTTTTTTGGGAGAGAGTCCATGTTTACCGAAATCCTGAATCGACCAACTCTGGTCCTGAACCGGAACTGGCAGCCGGTCGGCGTCGCCACCGTGGCCAGGTCTCTGGTCAAGGTTTGGAACGACACGGCGCGGATCGTCAATCCTGATGACTATCAGCAGTATACATGGTCCGACTGGGCTCGTCTGATTCCGCATGATGACGAACCGGCAATTCGCACGCAGTCCAGGCGACTGCGTGTTCCTGAGGTCATCGTGCTGACGTCCTACGACCGAGTTCCGTCGAACGCCGTGACATTCAGTCGCAGAAACATCTTCAAGCGAGACCGGTTCACGTGTCAGTACTGCGAGAGACAGCCAGCGAGTGAAGAACTGACGATTGATCACGTTCTGCCGCGAGCTCAGGGAGGAACGTCTACCTGGGAAAACTGCGTGCTGGCCTGCATCGAATGCAACTCTCGCAAAGCCGACAGAACGCCGGAACAAGCGCATATGCCACTGCGTCACAAGCCGGTGCGACCGGTCTGGAAACCGCAATACGCCTCGCGTGGATCGCGGATCGACAGCTGGACCAGGTTCATCAGCGAAGCGTACTGGACAGTGGAACTGAATGAGTGAATTCATGCTGCCCATGAGACAACTCATGGGCGGCTTTTACACGAGCGTGCTCCTGGGAGAGCAGTCAGCCTCCAAAATTGACGCCGACCACCCTGCCGGGCGGTGCCCGGTTCGAATCCTCACGCTTCTGCGAATCCAGTCGTCGGCCCTTTGAGGAACCGGAGCTTCCAGTGATGAAATGAATTGCCTGGAAGTGATGGATTTTTGGGCTCGTGAGTGTGGTGGATGCACGCGACTCTGCGAAGGTCGTAGACCAGGTTCGACTCCTGGCGAGGACACTCTTTCGATTTCGGCGCTGGAGCAAGACGGTTATGCAACTGCCTGCAAAGCAGTTTCAAGTGGGTTCGACTCCGGGCACCGATCGGCATGGATGCCGGATTGGTCGTGCGTCTCTGATACGGCTCATGTTTTTCGGTATCACAAGAGCCGAAAGCTGGAACTGGCTGTTCGATGCTGCGAAACAGGACAACTGAACCTGCAGGTTCAGGTACATCCGCAGGCCGCGAGTCCGCAAGGTTGCTTTTCAGGGACTACTTGAGGCGATCGATCATGCGTTGCACGTCGGAATTCGACGCCCGGTAACTCACGATGAAGATGTCCAGATCCGCCAAGGCAAACAGGCGGGCCGCTCGTTCAATAGCCGCCATGATCCAGTCGCTATCATTTCCAAACGCACCTCCGCCAAGCAGCGTGAGATACACTTGGCGGTTCCCCGTTCGGTCAGCGTTGAGCGAAGCAACATGCAAAGTGGCCTCGTAGGCCGCTTCGAGTACAAGGCAGGCGAACGGTTCCCACTGTTTTGAAGATTGCGATGAGTACGCGACCGGCAAGGCGGAACAGTAGGCCTGAGTAACGCTGTGCTGACAGTCTCCGAGAGTCACCTGAGTATCCCATTGGATGCCAATCTGAAGTCGTTGCCGCAGATCGTCACGCTCAGATTCGCTCATTGCCAGCAATCGATCGTGGATTTCTCGGAGTCCTTCGTCTGAAGGAAGTGCGTAGCCGTTCCGCATGCGCCATAGACGATTGTGCTGATTCCCCAGAGCCGCTCCAATATCCTGCAGACAGTCAATTTGATTCGCAGCGGACTGCCCTACTCTGCCATTCACCGGTGCGAAATAGTTTCGATAAATCGTCCCGGCCCCTGCGGCGATTGCACAAGCTGGTCCGTGAGTCCGATCGTTTTCGTAGATCCCGATACCGTCATCGGGTGTGACAGATGGGCTGACCATCTCCAGCAGATTGAACTGCGACGCCACCTGAAACAATGCTCCTGCGTTTTCGGTCTGCTGATGCAGCGACTGCACATTACCAATGACCTCAGACAGCCGAATTTGCTTGTTCGTACGCTGCGTTGTGGCCGTCCGCTTTCGCAGGTCACCCAGCGAAATCACTTCCAGCGTTCCGCAACGAAGCTCTCGTCCATTGGCCCGCGACCGTAAGCGATCTCCGTCGACGTCCATCATCGAACGTACCTGATCGCCCGCTTGCTCACGAAAGCCTACAAGATCATCAAACCACGTCATGTGCCATGTTCCTCGTTGTACGCCATCCCCGTGAGAATCAAATGCATTGTGTAGTCGTGAAGACCTGTCCAAATGGTCCAAGGAACTTCCGTTCGGATGACCAGTCCGTGATGGCAAAGACGATGTCGGAAAAGACGCCGCGAAATTCATTTTCCAGTGCGTCTCGAAAGTCCTGTGGAGTGCGATGCGGATCATTTTCGAAGGCTCCGCATCCCCATGCTCCCAGCACCAGCGAGGAATGTCCGAATGCCCTCGCAATCGCCAATACGCGGTGAATGCGTTTGTGAAGCAGATCTCCAGATTCTGGCTGACCAATCTCAGGAGCATACGGAGCGGCACAGGTAATAAAGCTCAACAACCAGGGTTCCTCAAGATCTGTACCGTCGTCTGTTCGAAAGACCGGCACATCAGGTGAGTAGATTGCCCAGTCTGTAGAATCAGGTCGTTCTCGGTCTCGATGCGACTCATACATCGGATCGTCAATGAGAGTCTGGAACAGTGCGCTGGAGCGGCAAAGCACTTCCTCTTGAGCACGCGCTCCGCCAAGAAATCCTCCTCCTGGGCTCACACCGTTGGCGAAATTCAATGCTACTGGCCTCAGCCCGCTATTCAGAAATCGTTGGGCAGCCCCGAAAGTTGTTTCATTGGTGACCTGAACCCTCGTTTCAGGAAACCTTGGCCCATCTTCAGTTGGCAAAGCATCGTCTGGCCGAATGCTGCGCTTGCCGTTGCAGGCGGCTTCTACTGCCGAACGCAAATCCACTTTCGTTCCACGCGGATTCAAGTAGTGTCCCTGCTGCGCGATCTCAACTGCAGATTTTCCCAGACCGGCAGCCACGATTCGCGAAACATCGAGTGCATGTCTGCGAGCGGCAGCCATTTCGTCAGAATCAAGGCAAGGAAGAATTTTGAGTTGGCTATCATGTTGAGTCATGGCACTTCTTAGTTTGTGAGTTCTCTGGGTTCGTCCAATTCGATTCTGTGCTCACTCCATGAATTCTAGCCCAAGTCATTTAAGTGGCAGGTCTGTCCAATGTCTCAATGACTGCAACCACGGCGCAACATTCAATCAATCGGCGTACCGTACTCCCAATCGCTCTTCTTGTCGCCGAAGGCAGCTGCTTTGACGAAGTACTGCCAGTCCACTGGAAATCTCCAGACCTGGAAGAAAATGAACGCCATGTCTTCAGCTGCGGAATCTTCGTCGCCGTAAATATACACCTTTCGGAACGGGTCGTACCCATCAACGTCTTCTTCGGTGAGGGTGAATTCAGGACGGTCCCGCAAGTAAAAGAATCCTTGCCGAGAGCGCACAATCTGTTCGGCTTCGGTTCGGTACAACGTCTGGAGGGGCATATCCATACAAAACCAGTTCCTCGCGAAGGCGAATTGAATGAATCGTTTCTGCGAATCATCCTGCTTCCACCCCTCATCAGGAAGTTCGAGAAACACCGAATCACCATTCAGTGTGATGCCTACAATTCCGGCCTCGTCAAAGGCGGCGAGGATCTGTTCCAACGCGGGTTTTACAGATTCAGTGAGCGCTGGCGCATCAGAATTATCTGTAGGGGATTCTTCGTTGAAGACCATGAAGCACGGACCACAAACCTCCTCATGCGACCTGTGATACATCTTCTTCAAGTAATGAGTGAATTGGTTGATCCGTCGCTGCAGTTCACGAGAATAGTCAAACATCAATTTTTCTCCTGTTCCTTCCATCATCACAAGTTCGATCGCACAAACTGAGTCCGCGGATTTGGGTAGTTCATTCGGCGATCGTCTGAATTCCTTGTCGTATCTTTGACGCAACTCAGATCGGAATAGTGCCACAGGGGCTGTTCACTTCTGTAAGACAATCAACTCGCCATACTTCTTGAGCCGACAAAACATGTTCACCAGCTCCATGTCCTTCACGCTGTTGACGCTGGTGTGAGCGATTCCCGGATCTCCGACCACAATAGTCAGACTCTGTGCCCGCGAAACCGCGACGTTCAGCCGATTCTTGTTCAGCAGGAACTGGAGTCCTCGTGTGCCGAATTCGTTGGCACTGGAACACATCGAGATGATGACCACGGGAGCTTCCTGCCCCTGGAACTTATCAACTGAACCCACTCGGGCACCGACTGGAAGTCGCTCTCGCACTTTTCTGACCTGAAGATTGTAGGGGGCGACAAAGAGAATATCTCCGAGCTGCAATTTCCCGAGTGACTGCCCATCCTGATCTGTGTGTTCACACTTCAGCAGATCTGCAGTGATCTGAAGAATTCGATCCGCCTCTTCATCGCTTCCCTGCACATTACCGGTATGCGGCACCTCCACGAAAACAATTCCAGCAGCGATGATGGCTTTGTGATCGACACGTGCCGGAGGTTTGACGATCCGCTTTTCCGTATCCGGATGAGAATGCAGCCGCCCTTCGTACACGCAGCCGGAAATGAATGAGCAGATGTCCGGATGCATGCGACGAGTGACACCCAGAAAAACACCAAGCTCCGGCGGAACGACCGCGTGATCCTGCAGCAGGTATTCAAGCAGCGACTGGCCACTTTCTCCGGGATGACTGCCCTGAATGGGCTGGCTGAGCTGCATCTGGTCACCAATCAGCACGATGTTCTTTGTGGCATGGCACATCCCGGCCAGATTTGCGATTGAGACCTGTCCAGCTTCATCCACAAACAAATAGTCCAGCCGGCTTGCCATCTCTGGACGGGAAAACAACCACGCTGTGCCGCCGATCAAGCCGCCATTGAATGCTGCTGCCGCATCGGAGCCTCCGGCAACATACTGGATGCCCGGGTGCTCTTCGAAAATCGGATCTTCCGCGTCTCCGCCAGCTTTGATCGCAGTCAAATCCCCTGGCATGGCCTCAGCACACGCCGACATGACATTCAAAATGGCATTATGGCTGTTGGATGTTACACCAATACTTTTACCATCCTTCAGCAGAGACACAATCATGTGCGACGCCGTGTACGTTTTTCCGGTACCCGGCGGTCCCTGAATACACAGAGTCGAATCGACCATGTCGCGGGAAATCCTCACGCAGGCCTCGACGGTGTTTTCCTGTGGTCGAGCCAACGGCAACCCAGCTGGCTGGCCTTTCAAGCTCGGAGGATGACGCAACAGGAACTGTCGAAATGCGGCAGGAATCCCTTGCCCTTCCCGCCAGCCGCCAGCGAGTCGTTCAATAGCGTCTTCGATTGCCGCAGCACTGACATGTTCGTCCGGGATCAGGGACATTCGATCGGGAAGTCTCCCGTCCGGTAGCTTATTCAACGCTGCGTTGCTGATCTTGAGCAGAACTCGACCATCATCATCGAAAGTTTCGATCGTCAGCTTTAGCTTCAGATCATGCGACGCGAAAACCGTGCTGCCCGCTCGCATTTTCGTATCCTGGCCCGGGTCAAACGCATACCAGAATCCGAGAGACCGCTTGATGGTCTCCGGCTGGTCTTTTGTTCTCTGCAGACCGCCGAGACAATTCAGGTCTTCGACGAGTTCCGCCTCAGTCATTGCTGCTCTGTCGAACATGGCCCACCAGACCGGTTTGTCTTCGCGACGGTGGAATTCCAGCAACTGTGACAACAGTTCCTGAAGCTTCCATTTGTCCACATGTTTCGCGCGAACGGACTCTTGCTCGGGAATTTGCCGTATGAGCTGATCGGCCAGCAGTCGGCGACGTTGAGCTGCTTCTGTCCCCTTTGATACGGTTGCTGCACCGTCGGCATCGGCAGACGCTTTGGGGATTGGCGGGCAATACGCCACCTTGCAGCTTTCCTGAAGCTGCCGCAGCCATTCGGTCGCCTGCCATGTGGAAACGCAGTCCACTTCGTTATAGTCGCGAATGTCCTTCAGGATCGAGGACTTCTTCCAGTCGCGTGATTCGTCGGATTCGATCCAACGGGCATAATAAACCATCGAGGCCCCGGCACTTTTCACTTCGCCTTCGCGTCGATCCTGATACAAGGTCTCCACGGTTTTCAATGAGTAGTTCGGGGCCCCCAGCAAGATCGACTGCCGAATAACCTGATACAAATCCACGAAAACTTCTGCCCGTAGCAGGGCATCGACTTCGTCTTCGCGTGTGCCGTGCCGCCCCATCAGCCGACGCATGGCCGAAACTTCATACGCCGCATAGTGATAGATGTGCATCGCAGGATCTTTCTTCCAGCGGGCCATCACCCAATCGATGAATCGTTCAAACGACCGTTTTTCCTCAGCGGAGTCGTGAGCCCACCAGTCGTGAAATTGCGGTTGATCTTTTTCGACTGTGACGGCGCCCAGCAGATATTCAAGACCACCGTCAATCAGTGGATATCCTTCAATATCAAAGTAGACGTCGCCGATCGAGGCTGGCGGAAGTAATGCCAGACCACTCCGAAGATTCAAAGAATCCTGTGGCAGCACCTCATACGCAGGACGTACTGAATTAGCGTCTTGAGCCTTCGTCTGGATTTTTCGTGTCGTCATCTGCACGGCCGCCTGTGCCACCAACCGTCGGTAGCTGTCGTCGTTCAGGCGAGGTACACGTGTCTTTTTCGATTTGGCCAGCTGTGCCACGGTCTCAATACCAGCATCCTTCAGCTTCCTGATCTGACTCACGGAAATATTGGCGACCTGAAACAAATGGTCGCGTTCCAGCAGCCAGTCTTCAGCGTGCGACTGCCAGCGTCCGTGATCGGCTCGTGGATCCGGAATCGGGTGATCACCTTCCGGATCAAACGCTGCCATTTGTTCGAGAAAGGCGGTCTTGAGCTGCTGATAGTAGTACCAGTAATCATCCGTGCGAAATCGCTGTCTGGTGCCGTTACCCAAAATGAGCTCAACGAATTCCGGCCGTTGTCCCTGAATGGACTCCAGCATCTCGGCGTAGCAGCAGAGCTGAATCAGGTAATAGGGTTTGGGTGTCTTGGCGAGCTTTGTGTCCCAAACTTCGTAGCGAAGTGGATCCGTGGAAACCCTCGCCAGAAAGTCGGCATACCCGGCAAACTGCAAATGTTGCATGTAGCCCTGAAAGATGATTTCCCGGCCGTCGCTGATGGCTTGTGAAGTAGCCCGAGCTTTTTCGTGACGGCTGTTTCCCTCGATCCAGCACAGATCACGGCCCTGGCTTTCAAGACTCTTCACGAAACTCGCTTCATGCGAGATCCCCGCGTCGGCGTAGATCTGCAATTCATCATCGGCCTCATCGGGAGTAACCTGATTTGGTTGCTCCAGATACAGCCTGTCCATCCAGGACTCAAACTGGGACTCCATGAAACGAGTGAGATCTGAGGGTGAGTAAACAATCTGGCTCTGTTCATCAAAATACATACTGCGCTTTCAGTGCTGCGGAAGTGGCTGTTGCGTTTACAGTGATCAGAGCCGGTCAGAATCGACCAGCACTCGGCCAAGTCCATTCTGTTCCAACCACCAGTAAGTAAAGTGCTTTGAAAGCCAACTGGCGGCGCGTTCGGTGGAAAGCTCGCGGTGAGTCGAGGTGAAAATGATGGGAATACCAAACTTCGCTTCGATGGCATCCAGTGTTCCGCAGACGGCATTGGGATGAACGCCGGACGGGATATCGAATGCCTGGAATCCCCCCTTGATGTCCTCCAGCGTCGCTTCAATCAGGATGGCCTTCCATGTGAACTTGGAGAGGCGACTGCAGGCAGTCAGAAACCGGCTGCGGTTGGTCACGGTGCAGTCCACGATGTCGGCTAGACTTTTGCGTTCCAGACAAAGCAGCGTCTCCATCGACTCGACGGTGTAGTCGCCGGTCTTGAGTGTTGACCGGCGTTCCCCGGCAATCCAGTTTCGATGATTCGCATGCAGAGGCAGCGGATCCTTTTCTCGCGTATCCACCAACACGACTGGTTTCGGGATTTCTTTGCTTCGGAGAATACTGCGTCCTTTGCGAATCACCCTCAGGCGGGTGTCGCTCGGAGCAACGAACTCACTGTTCCCTGTTCTCATACGAAATACCTCGAGCTCGTTAAAGTACGCAGCCATACGGATCAGCCGTTAGACAAGACTCCACGCCATTATTGATAGTTTTCCGTGTCTCGTCACTCGGCTTCAGCCTATTCTGGAGCAGATTGCGACTGGAGATGCAGCCCTTTAATCCCGGGAAACTGAATTTGGCTGGTGCTTTCGTCGTAGATGTACTCTGCCTTTTGGAATTTGGTTCCGCACCGCGGCGGTTTCCGAAGGAGAGCGAAATCGCTCCATGGCTATTTGCACGAACGCAGTCCAGTTCGTTGCAGCCACCTATTGAGCATCGCAAGCCCAGCCGATTGCTCCCACCAACCACGTACTTCAAATATTCTGCCATCGGAATTCAAAATGCGGTGTTTCAGGTAGCACGGTTGGTGACAAGGCATGCCGCGTTGTATAATCACGCCTGATGCACAACGATGGGCGTAACTCGTGGTCCAATTTTTGTCTGCATTGTTCAGACTGATCACCCGTCGTTTACCCGGTACGTTGCAATGATTGAATGCTGAATATGAACGAAGCTCAAGACGAGCATACAGCCCCAACGTCTGGCGAATTGTCCGGTCCCGTTCGATTTTCGAGCGGGGTGGAACTGTTTGATTGGCAGCAACAGGCAGTCCAAAAATGGCTTGATGGTGATGACCAAGGTCCATTTCGCGGCACACTTGAGATCTTTACCGGCGGTGGAAAATCCCTGATTGCTCTGGATGCATTTGTGCGTGTGAGTGCCAGTACTCCGGACGTCCGTCTGGCGATCGTCGTGCCCAGTGAAGCACTGGCTCGGCAATGGGTCGGCATCCTCCAGCGAGAGACCACTCTTAAAAAATCAGAAATCGGCCTGCTTGGGGCAGGGGGGAAGGACAGCTTCGAAGGAAAGCGTGTCCTTGTTGCAGTCCTCAATTCGGCAGCTCGCAAGCTTCCGGATCTCGCAAACAGCGTGTCGCCTTTGATGCTGGTGATTGATGAGTGTCATCGTGCAGGTGCCGCATCGTTTTCCAAAGTGCTGGATACGAAAGCCAAATATCGACTTGGTTTGTCGGCGACGCCGTCACGCGACGAAGTCGACGAGGCAGGACTTCCCTTGGCCTACGATCGGCAGATTGTCGGTCGCAAGATCGGTTCAGTAGTATTCCGGTTTGGACTTCGCGAAGCTCGCGAAATCGGCTGGCTACCGAGCTACACGGTTCATCATCATGGCGTCCGGCTGCATGAAGATGAACGACGCGAGTACGAGAGAATCAGCCGTAAGGTTACCGACGCGGCTGACCGGCTCACGTCCAGTGGAGTCCAATCGTCTCAGGCGTGGTCGCTCGCGGGCAGAGGTGGAGAGATCGGCCCGCTGGCACAGGCCTACATCGGTGCATTGACGGCGAGAAAGGACTTCCTGTATCGAGTCACTGAGCGTGGACGTGTTGCGGCACGAGTAGTCGAGGAGTCACTCACGCGAGAACCCCGTCCGAGAATGCTGCTGTTTCACGAACGAGTAGCCGAAGTTGAAGAACTTTTTGAGAAACTCCAATCGAACGTTCCGTCCGCGAGAATCGGGATTGAGCACTCTAAGCTTCCAGCCGCTGCTCGACGCAGTGTCCTTACTAAATTCCGCTCTGGAAAACTTGATGTGCTTGTCAGTGTGAAAAGTCTGGTGGAAGGAATTGACGTACCGGATGCTGATGTCGGAATTTCAGTTGCCTCATCATCGAGTGTTCGACAAAGAATTCAAACACTGGGGCGCGTCCTGCGTCGCCGCTTTGATGGGGGCGTAAAACAGGCCGAAATGCATGTGATCTATGTGCATGACACGGTAGACCAGTCAATCTATGGCAAAGAAGACTGGTCCGATCTGACCGGTGCAGATTCGAATCGATATTGGTTGTGGCCATTGGATCCAGCAGCACCCCCACTGGCACAAGCTGAGCCACCTCTGAAACCCCGGCCGACAGAAGAAGCCGAATGGGTGCGGTTTGGAGAATGTGTGCCCACAGAGCCAGGGCTGTGGCTCGGCGAACTTCCGGCCTACGAGTGTTCAGTAGATACGCGAGGAAACGTCAGCACCAGCGACGGCTCATGGATCGAGAATCCACAGGGGGTCAGTAAGATGGTTGAACGCATCCGAGGCCGCCCGGGTGGACGTTTCCGAATTACGCCGACTTACAACCTTGTTATCGTCTTCGGCGAATCTGGTAAAGGAGTCGCCCCGTACCTTGCCGGTCAGATTTCTGAGCCGTTCCGCGTTCGAGAAGACAACGCTGATGGTGGCGTAACATTCGAAGTAGAGTCGCTCACGGCGGGGGCGATCTATCCCGGACCTCAGGACAAAGCGAATGGCACTTTCAAGTTCCGGCAAAAAAAGGGCGGGGTCATCGAACGTCGTCAGAAAGACGTGTTCCATTTCGCTCTTACTGAGGGCGGAGATGATTTACTCGCCCAGAATACAAAAAAGTGCTTATCGGCATGGAAAGCGGTCAGCGTTCAAGGCTTTTCGTTCTTTGTAAATCGCCTCGATCATGCGTGGTATCGCGCCGACGGTGGTGCCAGATTCTTGGCCGCAGTACCAGGAGGATTTCTCTGGCCAGAAACGAGTTCGAAATCTCCGGAAATCGTCGAACCTCAAAAACCAAGTGAGAAAAAATCATGAGTAGCGGCAAACAATGCACATGGGCACTCGCGAAGCACCCCGAATATCAGAAGGAGTTCGAGCGACTGCAGCGAAAGTATCAAAGCCAGATTGCCCGAAAAACACAGGATCTGATGGATGATCCTACGCCTGGAGGAAGTCGTACTCTGCTGACCCAATACGATGGTCTCTGCCGTTTACGAGCCGGGGAATTTCGGATCATCTACGCCTATAACGATACCGTCGTGCTACTGCTGAATCTTCGACGTCGTAACGAGAGCACTTATGATGATCTTGATCAAACGGAAGTGCAGCAGTTTGAGGCATTTCGCAGTCCAGGACCAGCTGGCCCAGTAAACCACAGCATTCCTGAATGGGAAGAACTCGCCAAGAAATGGGCGGCTCCAGTGCCAAAGGCTCCTGAGCCGTTGCCGCGTCCGATCACCTCGAAATTGCTGGATGAGTTGCAAATTCCGGGCGTGTATCACACGGCATTGCTCGGAATGCGCACAGTCGATGATTTGCTGGCGTGTGACCTGATTCCGGCTGACGTCTGCGAGAACGTTCTTGAGTGGCTGTCGCCAAAAGAATTGGAATTGATTGACGGTGATCCGCTCCCTGTTGTTGTGCTGGAAGATCTCGTCGATGACGCCGCAGCAAATGTCAGCGGACCGATTGACGCAACTGACGACAACCAAGGTGTGGCAACTCTCGCGCCGCCAGTAAGAAAGGAGCTCTCATATGGTGTGCCTGCTCCTTTGCTTCTCGTATCGACAAAACGCAACGAGCGAATGTATCCCTACAATGGAAACACGGCAAAGGGCATTGGGAAAGATGCTCGCTACACGGTGAAACTTAACAATACGATTCAGCTGATGTACTCGGTGAATAGTGCGGAACGCGCTCTTTTGACGACTGACGGGCACACGGAGCTTTTATCGCTGGTCAACGCAGCGAAGCAGCAGGGAGGTGCCAGTCAATTCGGTGGCGCCTTCTTCATTAACGAATATCGCCATGTCCTCGTGCCCATACAGTCAGGCAGCGTACTGTTTGCAGGTATCTACACACGAGACCTTGAGTTTGTATTTGATAATTCGTTGATCTCGCCCGTCGCACGTTCCGGGATTCGGCCGGGCGATGTTTGGCCGGGGCCTCACGTGGGAATGAAATACGTTCTTACGGCCGGAGCGTTGGACATTCGTTACGACCTGACAACGGAAAACGGAACAACCAGACGGGTTCAGTTGTCTCAATCCTACTCCCAGAGCGAATTGGCGGAACTGTTGGCCATGTTTCGGGCAGTTAAACCCGCTGGGGGCGCGATCTACATCAATGAAGCTCGGGAGTGTTTTGCCCCGGTGGAAGGACAGCAAGGCTATGAAAGATTGTACATCGGACATCTCGGCTCCAGGCCGTGGTTTCCAGAGCCCGAATAGACAGCACAGTTCGAAAACGGCAACGTTTCAGACGACGCGATGTGGATTGCAGTTTACACGTTGACGGCGGGACAGTAGCCTTCATTCTGCGACCAGAATGGGCCGGCGACAGTCGACTCGGGACAACGGTCCCTGGCCGCATTTTTTGTTGAATGAGGGAGACTGTCTCACGAAGGCAATTTTCGAGGCTGTGGGGCACTTTATAAGTGTCTCTCTTTGAACAGAAAGCCAGATTTCGTCGGACGGGACACCCACGTTTTATCGAACCGCTTCCAAGTCTTCGAGGATGGGTGTAACCGGCGTTCCGCCGGTCAACATGCGAGTGTTTGTGGCGTGTAGTCTTGCAGCAAGTGTCGATTTGGGTGGGTCTGGGTGACTTCGTTTTCAATGTGCCAATCGATGAATGCTCGC